>JACCDN010754460.1_pt1 | contig 36148 bp, 33 predicted proteins | sample 7441691 | NCBI WGS metagenome assembly JACCDN01 (sample SAMN15323439, study PRJNA562643) | freshwater metagenome | isolation source: river surface water | place: USA:Blue River Watershed | collected 2017-08-16
CGATTGGTATACACATTTTGAACTTTACGTCTATACCATCTGTTGAAAAATACCACAATGTTTTCCATATAAGAGAGAAGGAAAGTGGAATACAGTACTTTAAGGATCTAGAGTTACATACCATAGAACTTAAGAAATTTAGTGATAATGCAAGAGAAGAATTATCAGCGATACTATCTAGAGTAAAAACTAAATTAGATATGTGGGTTGCGTTTTTAACTAGGTATGACCTGTTTAAGGCCGATAATTTGCCACAACCACTGAACAATCAAGATCTGAAGAAAGCGATTACAGTTTTAGATGTAATGAATTTCAGTGAGGAAGAAAGAGAAGCCTATGAAGAGCACCTAAAGTGGCTTAGAATAGAAATGAATACTCTGAAGAAGGCAGAAGCAAAAGGCAGAGAAGAAGGGTTAGCCGAGGGTAAATTGTTAATAGCCCGTAATCTATTATCAGATGGTATAGATGTGAAAATAATTGCAAGAGCTACTGGTCTCAGCGAAGAAGAGATAACGAGATTGCAATCTGTGTGATCTTTAGTGGGTTTGTAGTGGTGCCACCGGCAGGAATCGGACCTGCGACCTCTTCATTACCAATGAAGCGCACTACCACTGTGCTACGGCGGCTTCTGATTTATAATAACTCTTACAGTTTTTATGCTGTAAGCAAACTAAGAGATATAAATAGCACGAGAGGCTCTGATATTTCAAGGTATTTTTCTTTTCTTTTGAAATTTTGCTTTTGGTGCTTGCAAATCGTATAGCCTGATACTATATTTATGAATATGGAATTTAACAGATATAGGTGATATGATCATGCATTCTGGCTCTAAGGATTATAATATTGCAAGTGGTGCTATAACCCGTGATGAAGGGTTGCGCCAATATATGGTGGCTGTTTATCGTTACATGGGGCTTGCCCTTTTTGTAACGGCTATAGTTGCTTTTTTCACATCTCAATCTCCTGCGCTGATGGCTGCCATTTTTGGAACTCCGCTGCAGTATTTGGTTATGTTCGCTCCGTTAATGCTAGTTATATGGCTAAATAGCAGATTGGATAATATGTCTAAATCTTCTGCTCAGCTTGGATTGTTTGCGTTTTCTGCTATTATGGGGATATCGCTGTCCTCGATATTTCTTGTATACACAAGTATTAGTATAGCTAGAACTTTCCTGGTCTCTGCATCTGTATTTGGAGTTATGAGTATATACGGTCATGTGACAAAAAGGGATCTTACTAGCATGGGATCATTCATGATTATGGGGGTATGGGGTATATTGATTGCCGGCATAGTGAATTTATTTATGCAGAGTCCTATGATTGATTTTATTACATCTGTGTTCGGGGTTGTTATTTTTACCGGGTTGACTGCTTATGATACTCAGATGATTAAAGATAATTATTACTACAATAATGGCTCTTACGGTGATGGGCTGCATCAGGTAGCTATTAATGGCGCTCTTAGGCTTTACTTGGATTTCATTAATTTATTCATAAGCTTGCTCCGTTTGTTTGGAAACCGTAAGTAATGGTGGTTAAATATGCGAGGTTATTATTGAATAAGCCTCGCTACTTTCTTTTTTACAAATGTCATATAATCATATAGAGCAAATAAAGGCTCGTATTTCCCCATCCGTTTTAATATCTAGATACCTTCAATTGAAAAATAAAGGTAATGGTGAATTTCTTGGCTTATGCCCATTTCATCAAGAGAACACGCCGTCATTTACTGTGAGCGATAAAAAAGGCTTCTATCATTGTTTTGGTTGTGGCGCCAATGGTGACATTTTTTCATTTCTTAAGAATTATAGTGGTATTAGTTATAGAGATGCTTTGGAGAAGTTAGCTGCTGAGACTGGTGTCACTCTTCCCAAGCAGAGTGATGATGAGAAAATCCGTCAAGATAAGCTCGCGCCACTATTTAGATTGTTTGAGATTGTCAGTAAATTTTATCATAGTAAGCTATACAGCAGAGAAGGAGCAGATGCTTTGTTGTATTTAAAAGGAAGGGGGCTTAGTGAGGATGTAATAGCAGAATTTAATTTGGGTTATGCTCCTGTTAAAGATGATGAATTAATACAATTATTGAAAAAAGATTTTGATGAAGAGACAATAGCAGAATCTAAGGTGATATTAAAGGGGAATGGCATGTATTCTCCATTTAAGGGTAGGGTTATATTCCCGATAAGCGATAGGCAGGGAAGGGCTATAGCATTTGGTGGTCGTCTTTTAAAAGACTCAAATGCTGCTAAATATATAAATTCCATGGAGAATCCTATATTTCATAAGGGAGAAGTTTTATATAATATGAGCAGGGCCTTGCATAAAGGCTTAAAAGAAAGAGAGATAATTGTTGTCGAAGGATACATGGATGTTATATCTCTTGCAAGTGTTGGTATATCTAACGCTGTGGCTCCATTAGGTGCGAATGTTAAGGTGGAGCAAATAATGCAATTGTGGAATTTTGTAGATGATCCAACTATATGTATGGATAGCGATAGAGCTGGTCAAACAGCTTGCATAAGGCTTGCTCATTCAATACTGCCTCATATTGTAGCTGGTAAATCTGTAAAGTTTTGTCAGCTGAAAGGTGCAAAAGATCCAGACGAGTTGATAAAGAAGCGCGGTATCGCAGCAATGAGAGATACTTTAAAAAAAGCAGAGCCTTTAGTTAATTTGTTATTTGAAAGCGAATTAAGTGCGCACGGGGCAATTACTCCGGAAAAGCGATTATTGATGCAAAACAATCTAGATGCTCTTGCGAGAACAATAAAAATTCCAGCTCTTAGCAAGATATATCAAAAATTTTTCAATGATAAAATTTTTAAGGAATTTAATTATAACCACTCAAATAAGAAGTTATCAAAAAATGAGGATGCTAAAAAGAAATTTTCCGCTGGGGTTTTTGAATTAATGTCTATACGTTCTCCAGAAGTGACAGCTGTTTTAGCTGGATGCTCTTTATTCCCTAAGATAATGGAAGATAAGGAGATAAGGTGTTTGTTGGATAGGCTTGAGATAGACTCAGAAGAGCTGTCAGCTGTGCGTGACTTTTTAGTTGCAATATCTGATGAGATTGATATTATACACTCTTGCTCTCTAGAAGATGAAATTAAAACTCGTTTTGATTTTGCTTTTGATAAAAAAAGGCTAGACCCTATATTATCTCTGGACTCTCCCTTTATTTCTGAGGTAAGGTCTCATGTTTTGAGGGCTGGAAATATTCACAGCTTGAATTGCATTGCAAAGCAAATAAAGGAAATGGAGTCATTGCTAAAGCTTAGTCAAGATTCTGCTTTGTTTGAGAGACTAATATATTTAAAAGAGCAAGAATTGGTGTTGTTGAAGCAAATCAATTTCTCGTAGCATAACAAAAACTCTGTATGGTAATTATAGATGAATACACAGATAAAAACCAAAAAGCAAACTCCTACGGAAAGTGATATAGAGAAGTCGCTGGAAGAGTTGCTCAAGAAAGGTAAAAAATCCGGATATGTTACTTTTGATGAGCTTAATAATGTTGTTCCATTAGACTCTTCGATAGATACTATTGAAGATAGCCTTGAGATTTTCGGTGAAGAGGGTGTTAAGATAGTAGATTCTAGAGATTCTGAGGAGGAAGTCTTTGGTATATCTATGGATGCTGACTCGGAAGAAGAAAAGGAGGAGGAAGAATCAGAGATACATAGAAGTGATGATCCAGTTAGAATGTATCTAAAAGAAATGGGTCATGTCGAGTTGCTGTCTAGGGAAGGAGAAGTAGAGATAGCAAAAAAGATAGAGGACGGTCTTCATAAAATGATACGTTATCTATGTCTAACTCCAGAAGCAGTTAGGACATTCATAGGATGGTATGACGGGTTGATGAATGAAACGGTTCTGCTTAGAGACATAATAGACCTAGATGCGACATATGCAAAGGAATTTGGTAAAGATGAGTTTGCTGATTATAAAGAGCCTAGTGAAGATGAAATAGCAGATATAGATGAAGAGACAGATGAGGATGGTTCAGAAGACTCATTTGAATCTGATAATAATGAGAATCTTTCTATCATAGGTATGGAAACAGAGCTTCGCTCAAAAATGAATCAAATCTTCGGAGAGGCTGCCGAGATCTCTGGTAACCTTCTAAGTTTGCAGCAGGATAGGCTTAATGCTGCTATGAAAGGAGATAAAATTACAGATGAAGAAGAAAAAGAGTATGATGCCCTTGGAAACAAGCTTTCTAAGCTAATGCAAGATGTGAAGTTGAATGATGCTCAGATAGATAGGATATTAGACAATATATATTCACTAAGCAAAAAGCTTACATCTGCCGAAATGGCCTTATTAAAGCTTGCAGAGAGTAAAAAGGTCAATAGAAATATCTTCCTTAAAAAATATAGTGGTAATGATCTTAACCCAAATTTTATAGAGGAGATAGGTGCATTAAAAGAAAAAGGGTTTAAAGAGCTCGCAGAGGCTTTTAACGAAGTTGAACAAGCACGAAAACCTATATTCTCTATAGCTAATGAAATTGGTTTAGATCTATCTACATTCAAGAAGCTTGTAGCAGAAATACAAAAAGGGGAAAGGATAGCATCTAAAGCTAAAAAAGAAATGATAGAAGCAAATTTAAGATTGGTTATTTCGATTGCTAAGAAATATTCTAATAGAGGCTTGCAATTCTTAGACTTAATACAAGAAGGTAATATAGGTCTTATGAAGGCTGTAGATAAATTTGAATATCGCAGGGGATATAAGTTTTCCACATATGCTACTTGGTGGATAAGGCAGGCTATAACTAGATCTATTGCAGATCAAGCCCGTACTATTAGAATACCTGTTCATATGATAGAAACTATAAATAAGATTCTCAGAACATCTAGGCAGATTGCCCATGATATAGGCAGAGAACCTACACCTGATGAAATAGCAGCAAAGCTATCAATGCCTGTTGAAAAAGTCCGTAAGATATTAAAAATATCTAAAGAGCCCATGAGTCTAGAAAACCCAGTAGGTGATGATGAGGGCAGTATGTTAGGAGATTTTATAGAAGATAAAAATGCTCTTCAGCCTTTGGATGCCGCAATTTTATCAAATTTGAGAGAGGTAACTACGAGAGTATTATCCTCTCTTACCCCTCGAGAAGAAAGGGTTTTGAGGATGAGATTTGGCATAGGTATGAAAACGGATCATACTTTAGAAGAAGTGGGGCAACAGTTCTCGGTCACTAGAGAACGTATTAGGCAAATAGAGGCAAAAGCCTTGAGAAAATTGAGGCATCCTAGCCGGTCAAGAAAATTGCGTAGCTTCTCTTCTGGTTCTTAATTTTAATGCTTTAAATAATATTGCATGGTTTCATCCCTATTTGTATAAAGCAGAATTTATATTTCGCTTTGTTTGAAAATTAAAACTAAGTGTGGTTTATATGGTTAAATTTCATTCTAAATCTGAATTGCCTTATAATCCCTTGCAGTTACGGGATTTAGTAATGGATGTAGAGTCCTATCCGCAATTTGTTCCAAATTGTGTAGCGGTTGAGATAGTAGAATCAGAAGGTAATCTAATATTTGCTGATATGGCAATATCTTATAAAGGATTGGTTGAATCTTATAGATCAAAGATTCATATTGCCTCTAACAGCCCAGAAAAAGTGGAGATTTATGTTGAAGCTATATCTGGTCCATTTAAATATTTAAAGACTTCATGGATAATAAATAAATGTAATAAACATAGCCTTATTGATTTTACTATTGATTTTTCTTTTAAGTCGCCCATACTAAATAGGTTGATGGGTTCTGTTTTGGAGAATATGGCGAGTAATATGCTTATAGCTTTTGAAAACAGAGCAAAAAAGCTGTTCGAAAAGTAATAAAGGTGCTAAATTATGTTGGATGAAAATCCTTCTCAGACATTAGACATATATGCGCGCATAGCAGAAAGCCGTAAGGCTCAAGGCTTGACTTTATCTAAGGTGTCTGCTGCACTTAAAATACGTTCCGCATACCTAAAAGCAATAGAATCAGGAAACTTAGATGCGATTCCTCCGGGAATGTATGCAAATGCATATATTCGTAGTTATGCTAAATTTTTAGGATTAGAATATGAAGATTCTCCTCAGTCTGATGTGTCTAACTTATCGAATTTAAAGCGTAGCGATAATATAATGAATGCTACCAAGCCTAGCACTAGAATTATTTATATAAGCCTTTTGTTAGTAATATTGGTGAATCTAATATATTACTTCTTTATGTGATAGCCATAAAAATTTATATAAATTTCTTTTCTAGCTATTGAAAACACTTATTACAGCACTATATTCCACACTGTAGTGAATAAACATTAACATCAAAGAGGTTTATATGAATATAATACCATTGCAAGATAGAGTGCTCGTTAAAAGAATAGAGCAAGAAACAAAAACTAAGGGTGGTATAATTATCCCTGATACAGCTCAGAATGAAAAGCCTACAGAAGGTGAGGTGATCGCTGTTGGATCTGGTGCTAGAGATCAATCAGGCAAGCTAATCCCATTGGATGTAAAAGTCGGAGATAAAATTTTGTTTGCCAAGTGGGGCGGCAATGAAATTAAGGTAGAAGGCGAAGATTATTTGATCATTAAAGAATCAGATGTTCTAGCGATAATAAACAGAAAATAATTTAAATATATAGGAGTATAATAATGTCCGCGAAAGTAATTTTACAAGGGGCTCAGGCGCGTAGTGAAGTCCTAGAAGGTTTGCGTCTTGCTGCAGAAACTGTTGCATGCACTTTAGGTCCATGTGGCAGAAACGTTGTTATAGCTGAATCTTTTGGTGCACCTCGTACAACAAAAGATGGTGTTAGTGTAGCAAAGAAAATAGAATTTAAAAACAAAGCAAGGAATGCAGGCGCTCAACTTCTTAAAGAAGCTGCTAGCAAAGCTAATGATTTTGCTGGTGATGGCACGACTACAACATCTGTGCTGGCTTACGCTCTTGCTGTAGGTGGAATACAAGCAGTTACAGCTGGTATGAACCCAGCAGACGTAAAAAGGGGTATGGATAAGGCTACAAAAGCAGTGCTAGAGCAAATTATAAAAGTTTCTAAGCAGGTTAAATCTAACGAAGAGTTGGCTCAAGTGGCGACAATATCTGCAAACAATAATAAAGATATTGGTAAAAAGCTCGCTGATGCTTTTGGTAGCGTTGGTAAGGATGGGGTAGTTACAGTTGAAGAAGCTAAAACTAGTGACGACCTAGAGCTTGAGATAGTAAAAGGCATGAACTTTGATAGAGGGTTTTTATCTCCATATTTTGTTACAAATAGCGACAAAATGACATGTGAAATGGAAAATCCATACCTCATGATAGTAGAGAAAAAGATTAGTAATCTTCAACAAATACTTCCTGTTTTAGAGTCTGTAGTTCAATCTAGCAGACCATTGTTGATTATAGCTGAAGATGTAGAAGGCGAAGCTATTGCGACATTAGTTGTAAATAAATTGCGTGGTGGATTGCGTGTTGCTGCTGTTAAAGCTCCTGGTTTTGGTGATCGTAGAAAAGCTATGTTGCAAGATATAGCAATAGTTACTGGTGCGACAGTAATAAGCGAGGACCTAGGCCATAAACTTGAAAACACAACAATAGAAAGTTTAGGTTCTGCTAAAAAGATTATCATAACAAAAGACGATACAACTATCGTTGATGGATTCGGCGATAAAGCTGCTATTGAAGCTCGTGCTAAGGAGATACGTGCTCAAATAGAAGATACATCTTCTGATTATGATCGTGAAAAGCTAGAAGAACGTCTTGCTAAATTAGTGGGCGGAGTTGCAGTTCTTCGTGTTGGTGGTGTTACTGAAGTTGAAGTTAAAGAAAAGAAAGATAGAGTAGAAGATGCGTACCATGCTACAAAAGCTGCCATTGCAGAGGGTATAGTTCCTGGTGGTGGATGCACATTGCTTTATGCTGCTTCTGTTCTCGACTCTCTAAAAGGCGAAAATGAAGATGAAACAGCTGGTATTAATATAGTCCGTAAAGCTCTTTCTGAGCCTGTTCGTCGTATCATTCATAATGCTGGGCTTGAAGCTGGATCTATAGTTTCTAAGTTATTGGAACAAAAAGATCAAAACCATATCTTTGATGCTCATAAGCAAGAGTATGTAGATGCATTCAAGTCTGGTATTATAGACCCTACTAAAATAGTAAGAATGGCATTGCAAAGCGCATCATCTGTTGCTGGTTTATTGATAACAACAGAAGCCATAATTACGGAAGATGAGTCTGAAGCCGCTTCATCTAAGCCTGATATGTCAGGTATGGGTGGCATGGGTGGTATGGGCGGAATGGGATTCTAATTCTTCGCAAAAAGCTATCTTTAACCAGAGAGGGGTCGGTGATTTATCGCCGATCCCTTTTTTGTATCTAATTGAAATGAAAAATTTCAATTAACTATTTTTTTATAGATGTTTTTATTTTTATTTTTTTGTCTATCCATATAGCGTGAGCCCCATTATTCTTAAGATCTGTTAATGTAATTGTGTTGCTGTTGCATAAAGGGTCTGAAGTTATCATATTAATTATAAGATCATTATTTCCGCATTCGTAATCATCTGTTTTTAAAATTAAAACTGAAATATTCCCTTTTGATAAAGTGCATTTGTCTGAGGTGCATCCTTCTATTTTCGCTTTATCAATAGCGATGGGATTGTTTTCCCCAACAGACTCTTGCCATACCTTTCTCACAAATCTTGCTACATTCATATTAGAAAAATAATAGTTATCTTCATGCCTTACAGCAAAAAGTCTACCCTCCGCATCAATTAAAATATCAGGCATTCTTATCCAAAATAAACTAATAATACTAATGCCTATCATTCCAATGCTGCAGATTCTTAATTTATCTTTTGCAACGCATAATATTATTGTACCATAGCTAAAAAGAATCATTGTATATCCTGAAATTGATGGCACGAATAAGCTAGACATAGGTAGATTAGCAACGACATCAACTATAAATAGCATAATATTAATCCCTTTTTCCATAATTAAGAATGGTATTAAATCAAAGCCTAACGGCATGAGAGCAAGGCCTATCATCCCTAGTGGCATAAGGAAAAAATCAGTCAGTGGTATTGATATCAAATTAGCCAATAAGCTATATGTAGAAAACTGATGGAAATGATATATGATAAATGGTGCAGTAAAAATTCCTGCAACAACAGTAGAAAAAGATATATTCAGCATATAATATAACCATTTTGCCCATAGCTGTTGCTCTTTAGGTGGTGTGATGAATTTATGGAAAAAATTATAAGACCATATAAGGCCAAAGCAAGCCGCGACAGACATTTGCAAGCTTGGATTTAACAAAGATTCAGGGGTTAGTAATAGAAGAATAGTGCATGATATGGCAAGGCTATGCATTGCTTGGCTTCTGCGATTTAATACAATGGCAAGCAAAACTAATGATGACATAATATAAGCTCTTTGGGCAGAAACTGGATTGCCAGCTAATATAAGGTAGAATAGGCTCCCTATTATTGATATGATAGCTGCCACTTTTTTTGCATCAAATCTTAATGATATGTAATTACTTAGGCTACAGAGCCAACGAAATACAAAAAATATTATAGAGACAACCACAACCATATGCATTCCAGAAATAGCTATAACATGTGCTATTCCAGCTACCTTTATTTTCTCATATACTTTTTGTTTTAGGTATGAAGAGTCCCCTACAAGCATTCCAGAAGCTATGCTTGCAGAGGGTTGAGGTAAAATTTCTAGTATTCTTGAAATGGCAGCTTGGCGTAATTTTTCTATGAAGTGACTATTTACTTCCCCTTTGTTTTTTATTATTAGTCTAGATGTAGCATAACCAGTGCCTCCTATTTTCTGATAGTAAGCAAAAGTTCTATAATCGAAGCCATCAGGTATAGATGGTGCCATAGGTGGCATTAAAGTTCCTTTAAAAGATACTATATCTCCGATTGATATGCCATCTATGTTAGTTTTAACTGTGACTTTTATTCTAATATCTCTTTCTGCTTTTTTTAAATCCCTCACGTATAATTGAGATAGTGTAATTCTTCCTCCGCTGCTAGCATACTGTATATCTTCCACCGTGCCCTTAACCCAGACATCTTTTATTGTTTCTGATAAAACGGGAGAGGCAACTAATTCCGTTCTTAACAATGATGCGTAAAACCCTATTATGATAGAGATAAGGTATATTGTAGCCATTCTATTTTTTTTATATAGGATGATAGATATTATTGGCAATAAGCTGAGGTATATGTATTTTTTTGTTGCAGTCATTTGGATTGCAAGAGCGCCTAAAGGCGTAGTGAAATAAGATAATATACCTATGCTTATGAATAGCGGTATCCAAAAGATCCAGTTATTTTTGAACTGCATTTTATGTAATAAAAATCATTAGAATTGCTTTTTAGCAAAGTTATGCAATAAATGCTATAGGCTTTTAGCTGAATAAGGATTTTTATTTTTTTTATATATTAGCCTAATTGGTATGCCACCCAAATCAAATGTATTACGCAATGAATTGGATAGGTATTGTGTATAGCTTTCTGGAAGTTCTTCCGGAACATTTGCAAATATTGTGAACGTAGGTGGCTTTGTGCCTGTTTGGGTTGCATATTTTAATCTTATTCTCTTTCCGTTTTTGGCCAAAGGGGGGATATGCGCAGATGTTGTTTTCTCCAACCATCTGTTAACAGGTCCTGTGCTTAACTGGAATTTCCATTTTTTCTCAACATCGATTACCAGTTGAAATAAGCCGTTATGATCTATTCCATCTAATGCAACTGTTCTAAGGATTGGCAGTCCATTAAGCTCATGAAGACTTTTGCTGACAAGATAATCTAGATCGCCTATAAATGATTTTTTATTCTCTACCAGATCCATCTTATTTGCAACTAAAACAACAGCTTTTCCTTCGTTTATAGCTATGTGAGCAATCGAAAGGTCTTGTTTTTCTAGCGGTTGAGTTGCATCTATTACAAGTATAGTAACATGAGATCTTCTTATTGCATTTATGGTCTCACCTACTGACATCCCTTCTATATTATCTTCTATATTCTTTTTCTTCCTAAGGCCAGCTGTATCGATAAGCTCTATAACTCTGCCCCTATATTCATAAAAGTGTTGTATGGAATCCCTTGTTGTTCCGGCAATTGGTGATGTTATAGCTCGTTCTATTTGCAGCATGCTATTGAATAATGTAGATTTACCTACATTAGGACGCCCAACTATACATACTTTTAATGGATCTAAGTATAAATGTTTATCTACAGGCTTACTCTTAAGATCTTTGCTCAGGCCTGATATTCTTTCATATAGATCATCAAAACCAGATCTAGTATGGGTTGATATAAATATAGGTTCTCCTAGCCCTAATTTATATATGTCTTTAAAATCTACTGTATGTCTGGTATCACATTTGTTCACAACAAGACATACTGGTTTTTCTAGTCGTCTTATAAGCTTTGCAAATTCTATATCATCTGTGCCTATTCCATATTTCGCATCTATCATAAACAGAAGTATATCAGCTTCTTCAGCTGCTGTTATGCTTTGTTTAGCCATAAGTTGTGGTATTAGATTTAAGTCGCTGCCTTCCCATCCTGCTGTGTCTATAATGTCGAACTGCATGCCAGCAAGATTGGCTTTGAAAATCTTTCTATCTCTTGTAACCCCTGGGTGATCATCTACAATTGCTAAGCGCTTGCCGCATAATCTGTTAAATAATGAAGACTTACCAACGTTTGGTTTGCCTAGTATTGCTACGCTAAATGTCATATTGTTATTTTTGTTTCAGTTTTATAAAGATGATTGGCGTGCAACAAATTCATAGCTACGTACGCTCTCTATGTTAAACGCCTCGGCGGCGGCAGACAATGATGCTATTAATAATGATATTACGTTTATATCTTCTTTTGTTAATGAGTGTTTTTTTAGCATTTCTGCATAATATATACTTGCTTCCCTAGCATCTCTGAGTGATGACGAGACAAAGCAGTAAAGTGCAAAATCAATATCGCTAACTTTGTGATTTACAGGATCCATACTATGAGCGACCTCATTATATTGTAACCCGGACACTTTGCTGTACTTACAGGCTAAGGCGGAGTATACAACAGCTAATTTACAAGCGTTAGCATCTTGCTCTTCCAAATGAATCTTTGCATCTTTTCTTACGCAATTAAGAAGTTGCTCATTTTTTAGATAATATGCCGCGGTCAATGCTATACCATATAGCTGCCTCTCTTCAAGGTTAGATTTTTGAGATGATGCTAGACTTGTTATAGACTTTTTTATATCAGCTGCATAATCTGGCAGCTTTGCCACGATATTGGAAATATTCATTTGTTGTTTTATGCACATGTTCATGTCAAGTGAGTATACACCAACTGGTCAAATACTTCAAGTTTAGATTTTATATCCGCCGTTTCTATTTGTGCTTGGCTTTAGATCGGAGTACTGCTATTTTAGCATGAAATGAACTTAGCTTTATTGATATGGATAAATTCTTAGAAGCAAGGTTAAATATGGTGAAAAACCAGGTTGCAACCAACAACGTTTCAAATCATCGTGTATTAGAAGCGATGTCGGATATACCTAGAGAGATGTTTGTCGCAAAAGAATACCGAGATGTTGCTTATTTGGATGCCGCTATTCCAATGACTACAAAAAAGACTATGATGAGGCCTGATATATTGGCTAAGCTTATACAATTGGCTGATATTAACAATCATGACAAAGTTTTAAATATATCTTGTGGTTCAGGATATTCGACAGCCATATTATGCACAATGTCTAGCAATGTAGTTGGTATAGACGATGATCACATTCTTGTTGCTGAAGCGGCTATGAATCTTGAGAGGCTAGGGTTTGAAAATTTTGCTTTAAAGGTGGCTCCTATACTGCTTGGTGCTCCTGATCTTTCACCTTTTCAAGTTATAATACTTAATATACCAGTGACTCCAGATCTTTTGCCTAACCTTCTGCATCAACTGGTTAAGGGAGGAAGGTTGGTATGCATAGAAGAAGACGAAGGCCTTCTTAAAGGTGTGAAATATCAGAATACAGGTAATGGATCTATAGGGCGTACAGAGCATTTTGATGTACATAATTTTACTAAATCAAATTTAGGAAGATAAAAAATGAAAAATATAACCAGAGCAATGGGACGTGTAAATGAAGAAATGCGTCCCGTTGGAATAGAATTAGGTGTTTTAAAGGATGCTGAAGGTTCTTGCCTTATATCTTTTGGTGATACAAAAGTGATATGTTCTGCGACAGTAGATGATAAGGTTCCGCATTTCTTGAAAGGAAAGAGGCAAGGTTGGGTTACAGCTGAATATGGTATGTTGCCTAGATCTACGGTTACTAGGATGCAAAGAGATTCAAGCAAAGGAATCAGCGGTAGGTCTCATGAAATACAGAGGCTTATAGGTAGGTCTCTTAGGTCTGTTGTCAACTTATCTGAACTAGGAGAGAGGCAAATTATAATAGATTGCGACGTTATACAGGCGGATGGTGGAACTAGGACTGCGGCGATTACAGGGGGATTTGTTGCGCTGTGTCATGCTGTGAAGAGTATGTATAAATCCAAATTGATTAAAACTATACCTATTAGTTCGCAAGTTGCTGCGGTTTCTTGTGGTATTATAAAGGGAGTCCCAATGGTTGATTTAGATTTTCAAGAAGACAGCTCGGCAGATGTAGACGCAAATTTTGTTATGACTTCTGATGGAAAGCTGATAGAGGTTCAAGCAACTGCTGAAAATAAATCATTTACCACAGATCAATTGGGAGAGATGCTAGAATTAGCACAGAACTCGATATCAGGGCTTATTAAGGCGCAAAGGGATGCTCTTGGCATCTAATTGATAATATTCCTATTTCCTGCTGTAAAATCCAGGCAAATTACCTTTTGCTGCTCCTAAGCTTGCTAAGGATGCTTGATTTCCTATAGCTGATTTTAAGCTTAATGAGGATTCAAAGTATCCCAATGCTTCAATCATTTTACTTACTGTATGTGAAAAGGTATCCTTTCCAACGTTAACATTCATAGATGAAAGATTTAGATCCGAGAGAAGACCATCACCACCGCCGCCGCTACTAGGTCCTGTGAAGGAACTTTGCGACATTCTAAATGCCAGTGTTGCCATAGCGCCGCTATCATCTGCCATATCTTTACTCTATTGATATACAACTAAATTTATCATATAATGAATGTTTACTTATATCAATATCTAGAATGTTTCATAAGTGAAATTATTAGGTTAAATTGTGCAATATTCAAATCTGCAAAATGGTATAAACATCATCACTGAGGCAGCTGCTAGAATGCCTTATTCGCCTGGTGTATACAAAATGATATCTGGCGATGGAACTATAATGTATATAGGGAAGGCTAAAATCCTTCCAAAAAGGGTAATTTCTTATGCATCTGTGGAAAGGCTTCCATATAGGCTTAAGATGATGATTTCTCAGCTTTCTAAAATAGAGTTTTTAGTTGCTGAAACTGAGGCCCAAGCTTTGCTTTTAGAGGCGAATTTGATTAATACGATATCTCCAAAATACAACATATTACTTAAAGATGATAAATCATTTCCATATGTTGCAATAGAAGAGTCGCACTCCTTTCCCAGAATTAGCAAATATAGAGGGAGTAAGAAAGAGAAGGGTAGTTATTATGGTCCATTTGCATCAGTGCAAGCAGTCAATGAAGCGATTTCAGAATTGCAGAAAGCCTTCAAAATAAGGCCATGTACAGATTCTTACTTTGCATCAAGATCTAAGCCTTGCTTGCAATATCAAATAAAAAGATGCAGCGCTCCCTGCGTTGATAAAATTAGTGAGGAGGAGTATAAGGAGAATGTGCAGGAAGCCAAAAATTTCCTGTCAGGAAAAAATGCAGAGCTTCAAGCTGCTCTTGCCGAGCAAATGAAAGTTGCGAGTGATGCTATGGATTTTGAAAAGGCAGCTGAGATTAGAGATAAGATAAAGTTTTTAACCCAGATACAATCTAGGAATATTAATTTTAGTGGTAATTTCATCAATGCGGATCTATTTGCATTATATCAGGATGAAATTGGTAATTGCTGTATACAGGTATTTTTTATTAGAAACAGTAAAAATTTCGGCAATAAGGCTTATTTCATAGAAAGCTTAGAAGATAAATCTGCAATAATAGAGCAGTTTGTGTTGCAGTTTTACCATGTAAACCCAGTTTCTGAATCTATAATATTAAGTCACGTATTGGATGATAAATCGTCTATTGAATCTGCATTAAGTCTGATAAATAAAAAATCAAAGATAATATTGCCATCTGCTTCTAATAAATTGAATGATTTAATGCAATTTGCCTTAGAGAATGCTAAGCAATCTTTAATAAATTCATTATCTGCTGTCAAAAGAAATTCCAAAACCTTGAAGTGTATTAAGGAAGCTTTATCTTTAGATAAGATGCCTCATTTAATAGAGGTGTATGACAATAGTCATATGCAAGGAAGTCATGCTTTTGGCTGCTATATAGCAGCGGAAGATGGTGTGTTGAATAAAAAGCTATATAGGGTGTTTAAGATTTCCTCTAAGCAGGGAGTACGAGGAGACGATTATGCAATGATGATAGAGACAATAACTCGTAGATTCAACAAGGCAAATGAAAAACCTGACTTAATAATTATTGATGGAGGCAAGGGGCAGTTAAGCTCTGTCTTGGAGGCGCTGTCGGCACTAAGCATAAAGAATGTTGAAGTTGTAGCAATGTCTAAAGGTGTTGATAGAAATTCTGGAAGAGAATTTTTTCATATCAAGGGGCGCGATCCATTCCAACTGCCAATCGGAAGTCCAGCCCTTAGATGCTTGCATACATTAAGGAATGAAGCACATAGATTCGCTATCACAACACATAGGAAGAGTATGATAAAATCTATATCTAAATCAGGAATAGATGGAATACCAAAAATTGGAAAAGTGAGGAAGGCAGCTTTGCTTAATCATTTCGGATCTTTCGAGCTTCTCAAAAGGGCTTCAATAAAAGATATAGAAAGAGTTTCAGGAATTAGTACTAAGATTGCAAAGATCATCTATGACTACTTGGATGCAATTTAACTTGTTATTCATTTTATTGCTATTTACATAAGATAGTAAATAGTTAAAATGTAGTTTAAAAGAATAAGAGTTGTTTATGATAGTAAAAGATATTCCAAATATATTAACGGTGCTTAGGATATTATTGATTCCTGCTTTGATAGTTTCTTTTTACATAGAAGATGCTGCTGTTCACTATTTTGCTGCTAGTATATTCACTTTTGCTAGTATAACCGACTATTTTGATGGGGTGTTAGCCAGAGTTCTTCGTGCTCAAAGTAGCTTTGGAAGAGTTTTAGACCCAATAGCCGACAAGCTATTGGTCGCATCCACTTTAATGATGCTTGTCCATTTCAACAGGGTTCCTATTATTCCAACTGTTGCAATATTGTGCAGAGAGATACTTGTTTCTGGTCTTAGGGAATATCTTGCTGACATTAAGGTAAACCTTCCAGTAAGCAGCTTGGGGAAGGTTAAGACGGCTGTTCAAATGATTGCTATTATACTTTTATTGCTTGGTGAAAATGGCACAGGGGTTGCATATACAGATGTGATAGGAGAAGCATTGATTTGGGCGGCTGCGATGCTAACTTTGGCTTCTGGATATATTTACTGTAAAGAGGGTTTCAAGTATTTAAATAGAGCCTAATAGTGGAAATCACTTAAGGATGAAGCTGAGTATGGTGCTATATGACTAGTTTGTTCAGGTGCTTCATTGTGGTTAAAGTATTCGTGGCAATTTCTTATGGAGTGTTCTGCATAGAATCTTGCTGGTTCGTGATTTTCGCTTGCATGATTATGTTCAAGATAATTTACTATTGCATTCCATAGTCCGTCTCCATTTCTGTGTTGAATTGATTCTTCTATTCGTTGTTCTGGTATGGGGGCTGGAGCTATTCGTCGGGTTGTAAATATTTCTTCAAAGGTAGATGAGATCCTTTCGCTGATTCCTTCAAATAGTGTATAGGGGTGTAATGCTACAATTTCTGTTATTGGTTGTAGATAATGTGCGCCGCTTGATTCAATAAATAATTGTATATTACGAACCATTTCATCTATTGCCTTCAATGACATATTGTTGCCTTTTATAGGCTGGTCTATAAAATTTACTCTTATGAATCTTATGTAGTGAGAGCTTTTGATAAACCCTAGCATTTTTGATAAATCTCCTTCGCTGCTGCCTGTGTTTGTTAATATAGTTTGGCCTGAAGATACGCTGTTCCGAAATTCGTGTAATTCAGAGTAAGACAAAAGAAGCTTATGCAATGCTTCGCTTCGTTTTTTAGACATATGAGGTATCTAGTTTGAGTACTATATTACCACGATGTTAGGCTATATCTATATAATAAGTCAATATGTAATGCTATTTTATTTTTCGTTTTTATCTGTTGTAGGTATGTTAAATAATCTTCGTTTTATTGCTTTGCCAGGTAGTAATATTTCCAAACATGATTGTACTGCTTCTAAACTCTCTGAGCTTTATTAATTATTTTCTTCCTTGTCTAGACATATTTTACCTATCTAAATAGATGGTAATATAGGTTGATGTTTTATTGTATAATCCATAGTTTATCAAAGCAAAATAATATCATATGGATTGGATCTTTAGAGGCGTGCGTAAAAAAGCTTTGCTAAAAATTCATGCGCTTGCTATTATCTTTATAGATGTAAAAATAATTGTTTAGCTATAGTGCCTCAGCTCGATTTTTCCAACTTATACTCTCAGATGCTATGGTTATCCATATCGTTTTTTCTTACTTTCATTACTATAAGTAAATTGTTTGTTCCAAAAGTGAGGGCTATGCTGATGGAAAGAGAAGCCTTGATTAGAGCAAATTTAGACGTCGCTGAGAAATCTCTTCACGAATATAATCATATAAATATCGCTTTGGAAAACAGCTTAAAAAGGGCTAGGCTGAAGGCTACTGTGTTGAGAGAGCAAGCCTACATCCATGCTCAAGAGCTTATACGCGTTGAGGCAGAAAAAATTGAAAAAATGTTATTGAAGAATGAAAATAAAGAATTAGAAAAGCTAAATAGGTATAGAGTTAAAAGCGCTGAATCTATAGAAGCTATTGCTAGAAGTATAGCAGCAGATGTGCTTAATAAGCTTTTTGCTATATCCAATGTATCTAGGGAAATAAAAAATTGATGGTGTAAAAATGTATAATGAAAGTTTTTTTATTTTAATAGCGTTCATTTGCTTTATTGTCTTTGCTTTCAAAGGTATAAAGGGTTTTGCATATAAGTATTTAGATGAATACGCTAGCTCTGTTTTAAAAACTATTACCGAGTCAGAGGCAATAAAAGAAGAAGCTGAATCTGAGTTACAAGCAGTTAAAGTGCGGGCTGAGCAGATTTCCGCCGAAGCTTCAATGCTTATATCTGAAGCTAAAGAAGAGGCTGAAAGGATAATAGAGGCGACTAAGGGCTCGATAGAGGATCTTTTGCACAATAAAACTCAGCATATGTTGGCTAGGATATCAAGATATGAAGAACAAATACACTCTGAAATAAAGACAGAGTTAATTACCCATGTTTTGCGAAATGTAGAAGCGCATCTTTCTTCTCAAGTGACTCAGAAGGCTAACTCAGAGATTGTTGCATCTTCTTTAGATGCAGTAAAGAAGGTGATACATTAGTCTCTTTATCCATTTTTTTCGGTATAGCTTGCATATATCTAGTAAATCACTTACAATGCGGATTGTATTTTATGGAATTTAATAGATGTATTTAGAAGAAAAGCTAAAGAGCATACTTTCTAATTATGATGAATTAGAAGCTAAGCTGATGAATTTTAATGAGTTGGGGCAACAAGAATTCGCCGCATTAAGTAAAAAAAGATCTGATCTTGAGGAAATAGTTTCATTATCTAAGGTATACCTTGCTTTGAAAGCAGAAGAGGCGGATACGATTGATATGATTAAATCTGGATTAGATGATGAAATGGAAAAAATGGCTCAAGATGAACTAAGATCTAATCGAGAGAAGTTGGAAGAGATTGAGCATAAGATTAAAATAGCTTTGCTTCCTAAGGATGAAGCTGATGAAAAGAACGTTATACTGGAGATAAGGGCTGGCACTGGTGGAGATGAAGCGGCATTATTTGCGGCTGCTCTTTTTAGAATGTATCAACGATATTCAGAGAAAAAAGGTTGGAACTTCGAGATTGTATCACTTTCTGAAACGGGTTTAGATGGCTATAAAGAGGCATCTGCTTTTATTTCAGGGAAGGGTGTTTTTGCAAGGATGAAGTTTGAATCTGGTGTGCATAGAGTGCAAAGGGTTCCAGAGACTGAATCTAGTGGAAGGATACACACTTCTGCTGCGACTGTAGCGGTCTTGCCAGAAGCTGAAGAGGTTGATGTAAAAATAGAAGATAAAGATATAAGAATAGATGTGTTTCGTGCTAGTGGTGCTGGTGGGCAGCATGTTAACACGACTGATAGTGCTGTTAGAATAACACACTTGCCAACTGGAATAGTTGTATCTCAGCAAGATGAAAAATCTCAGCACAAAAACAAAGCAAAAGCTTTGAAGATTTTGAGGGCTAGAATATATGAGCAAGAGAGAATGCAAATTGCTCAAGAAAGATCAGAGTTAAGAAAGGGGCAAGTTGGAAGCGGTGATCGTTCCGAGAGAATAAGGACCTATAATTATCCTCAAAGCAGGATAACAGATCACAGGATTAATATGACCCTATATAACTTATCTGCATTTGTAAATGAAGGTGAGGTAGATGAAATGTTAGATGCTTTGATACAGAGCAATCAAAGTGCGCTCCTTGCAGCAACCGACTAAGGCATAGTAGTTTTTAGACAGCCCATAAAAAAGTTTTAGCCTTCAGGGTTTTATGAAGAAATGGGGCCTCTCTTAGGGAGGCACTTCCTTTGTGAATTATTGAATTGGCTTTATGCGGCGATTAGTACGCAATGTATAGCCTGCCAAACGCACGGTTTTTATAATGTCTTCGCCAGTCAAGCTTTGTCTTAACAACGCCTTTCTAAGTCTCGTTATATGGACATCTACTGTTCTGCTGCCAACTGCTTCATCTCCCCAAATTTTGTCTATTAATGCTTCTCGAGAAAGAACTCTGTTAGGGTGCTCCATTAATATTTGCAGTATCTGAAATTCTAGTGGCGCAAGCTTAACTTCTCCACCATCTCTAATCACTGTATGGCTTAATAAATCCATTTCCATATCGTCAAATGTCAATATCTTATTAGAAAAGGCTGGACGCATTCTTCGCAAAATAGCTTTTATTCTAGCTATTAGCTCTGCAGGAGAAAAAGGCTTTATTATGTAGTCATCAGCACCTCGGTCTAACCCAGTAATTCTGTCGAATTCTTCTGTTCTAGCTGATACCATTATTATAGGTATGTTTGCTGTATCAGGCTCTTCTCTCAGTCTTCTGCATATTTCAACACCAGGTATGGAAGGAAGCATCCAGTCTAGTAGTATTAAGTCAGGCTTATTTTCCTGAGCGTATTTTAGGGCTTCGTTGCCATCCGATATTGTGTTAACTCTGTAACCTTCTTTTTGTAAATTATACTTTATTACCGTAGATATAGACTCTTCATCATCTACAACTAATATTGATGGTTTTAAAACTTTTGACATTCGATGCTCTCCTGATTGTGAATTCTAATTTAGATTGTATCCTATGTAGAGAGTTATTTCAAGTTTATTTATTGTAGCAATCATGCAACCTAGGCGCAACATAAGTAATTTGTTAAGAAAGTATTTCGATTTTTGTGTAAGGGGCCACATACCAAAGGTGTGAGATGTGAATTTAAGGTTAGTATTTGTGATTTAAGGCTTGTTTGTTAAGGTATGTTTCCAAGATGTAGATAAAATATGTAACATATGGACGGTTATTAATGTCATTAACGCAATCGAATTTTAATAAATTTCACTATATTGAGTGAGTGTTGCCTGTTAGCCGCAGTCAAATTACCACTATAGCGTGTAATAATACAGCAAGATGAAAAATAATTTGATGTGGGGATTACATAAAGTTTCCTAGAATGATAGATTGCAATCAAATCTTAATAGGAGAATAAAGCAATGAATGTTTTTAATAAAATAGGCTCGTTTGTTCGTAAAAAAAGTAGTTTGCACTCCGGGCTAACTAGATATCATTTTGATAATTCATATTTTTTTGATAAAGGTAAAGCTGTTTGGATGGAGAGGGATTATAAGGCTTTTGCAACAGAGGCGTATATGAAAAACGTTATAGCCCATAGATCTATTGATATAATTTCTCAAGGTGCAGCAAGTGTGCCCTTTAAGGTTTATACTGGTGAGGGTAAAAATAAGAAAGAATTGTCTTCTCATCCTGTATTAAGCTTGTTAAAGAAACCTAATCCAATGATGAATGGTAAGCACATAATGCAGAGCATATACTCTCATATGCTAATCCAAGGTAATGCATATCTGCTAGCAGTAAGGGATCTGAACAAGCCTCCGTATGAACTGATAGCACTAAGGCCAGATAGAGTGCATCCATTGTCTGGAGAAGACTTCATGCCATCTGGATACAGATATGTAGTTGATCAAAACCCAACTGATTATTTAGTAAATCAAACTACAGGAATATCTGATATACTACATCTAAAAACTTTTCATCCATTATCTGATTGGTTTGGTTTATCTCCTATAGAAGCAGCCGCATACAGTATAGATCAACATAATCAGTCAGCGGCATGGAATCAGTCACTTCTGCAAAATGGGGCTAGACCTAGTGGAGCCTTAGTGGTTAAGGGTAATGGCTCTGCGCCTGGGAGACTAACAGATGAGCAATTTCAGAGGCTGAAGCAATCTATAGACGAGTGCTTAGGAGGCTCGGCTAATGCAGGAAGACCTTTGTTATTAGAGGGTGGACTAGAGTGGCAGGAAATGAGCTTAACACCTAAAGATATGGATTTCATTGAGACAAAGCATAGTGCCGCACGTGATATAGCCTTAGCATTTGGAGTACCACCTCAGTTACTGGGTATACCTGGAGATAATACGTATAGCAATTTAGTAGAGGCTAGGATAGCATTATGGGAGCAAACTATAATACCAATGGTTGATACAGTAGTTGAGAGATTGGGAAACTGGCTAAAATCATTTTACAACGACAGGATAGAGCTTGCATACGACATAGATAATATACCTGCTTTGAGCGCAAAGCGTGAAGCCATATGGGCTAGAATAGATAAGGCAACATTTATGACAGATGATGAAAAGAGGGCTGCCGTAGGATTGACACCATCTAGAGGTAATACATGATAATAGATTTTCTAGATTCTAGGTTCCCCGAAGATATATCGTATGGAGCAATCGGTGGCCCTCAGTATAGCACTGACGTGTTGGCAACAATATCAGGCCACGAAAAGCGAAATATAAATTGGATTAACTCAAGAATAGTTTATAACGTCACACATGGCGCTAAAACAAAAGAGCAAAAGGATGCTTTATTAGCTTTCTTCAGGAATTGCTATGGTAAGGCAGTTGCTTTTCGTTTTAAAGATTGGAGCGATTATGAGTGTAACGATCAATTAATAGGTGTTGGTGATGGCGTTAACTCTATATTTCAGTTAAATAAAATTTATAAAGTAGGAGAGATTTTCGTCAAAAGGAAGATATCTAGGCCTGTGGAAGGTTCAGTAGAGATATATACCATAAAAAAGGGATCTTTAAGAGGAGCGAGTCATAAAATAAGTATGAACGATCGTGTTACTATAAACTATAAAACTGGTAATGCTATATTTAAAGAGCCTCCAGCATTAGGTCAGGACATATATGGAACATTTGAGTTTGATGTGCCAGCTAGGTTCAATACAGACTCTATGAATTTATCCATTGATGATTATGGTATTCATTCTTGGAAAAGCATCTCAATAATAGAAATAAAAGAGTAAAGCATGAAAAAATTAACAGAATCAACCCAATTTCATCTTAGAGGAAATCTAACAACAATTGCAACGTGTTGGAAAATAAAGCTTTCTAATGGTGGTATAGTATCATTTACAGATCATGATAACGAGATATGCGTAGGTGGATTGAAATATATACCTAAAATTTTGGTTAATTCTAGCGCTATAGAAAGTTTGTCTGCTTTGCTACCTAACAATCTTAATATAGAGATGTCTTTGAGTGATTCAAAGATTACGAATTCTGAATCTCGATACTATGAAGGGGCTGCCGTAGAAGTAATGATTGTGAATTTTATGGATTCTAACTCTGATGTTATTAATGTTTTTTCTGGATATATCACTTCGGTAATATCTACTTCTGGTTTACTTAAGGCAAAAGTGCAAAGCTATAGCGACCAGTTAAATAACGTAATAGGAGATGTCTATTCGCCATTATGTAGAGCAAATTTTTGCGATTCGAGATGTAAGTTATCAATAGAAAATTTTTCATTTATATCGCATATAGATGCAAGTATAAATGATGTGACATTTTTTAGTGAAGAGATGAAGAGTAAAGAAAATGGTCAATTTAACTATGGATATATAGAGATGATTAGTGGTGCAAATTCTGATGATAAACTATACATAAAAGAAAATCACGAAGGTGTTGTTGTTTTGTCTGAAGTGCCGAAAAGAAAATTAATGCAAGGTGATCAATATAAAGCTGTTGTTGGTTGTAATAAAAAGTTTGAAACATGTGTTGATAAATTTAATAATGCTATGAATTTTAGGGGTGAACCTCATATACCAGGTTACGATCAATTACTTTGATTTTTAAAAGATATCTTGAATGCCCTTAACATAACTGATACTATTTTAACCTAAGTTGAATTATATATGTATTTTGTGGTGTGGTATGGAGCAGAATTTTAGCCTAATAATTTCTGATTTAAGAATATGGGTTCATTTAGGTTGTGGAGAAGAAGAGAAAATTCACCCACAAATGGTGTCTATTGATGTAGATATAATTTTTAGCAAAATTCCTTCAGCTGTTGTTACTGACAATATAGAAGATGCAGCTTGCTATCTTATAATTTCCCGTTCTATACAAGAATTATTAAGTAGTAGAAGATTTAATTTGATAGAGCACATGAGTGTAGAGGTTCATAAGGTCATAAGTCAATCATTGTTGGACAAAGCCGATATTATTTCCATGATTAAAGTATCGTTACGTAAGGTTTCACCACCAGTGCCGGGGTTGCACGGTGGAGTGTCTGCAATATATTCTTCTCCTATTAATGTTTAGATTTTTCTTTGTAGATTTGTATGATTGCTTGCAAGATCAGATTTTGGTGATTAGACTGAGTCTTATATATAATCAAATGGCAAATTTTATGAAAAAAAAATTTATCTTATTGTATCTTAGTTTCATTGTGGTAAGTATTCACTCTTATGCCGATGATCTTAATATTCAGGCTCCAGGGCTTCCTCAACCTTATAATGAATCGCAAGTTCCTACTCCTCCTATGCCTAATAACACTCAAGCAGATGTAAGAACTGTAAATCCTATATCGCAAGAAATGAAACAAGCTCCTGCTATTGTAGGGGCACCTGCAGCTCCGGAAGTTAAGTTGCCTGATCTTGCGCCGACACCTGTTGATCCAAAAAGCAATGTTCAGGGTGCTAACACTCAGTCTGTTACTAATACAATGGGTGGCTTAAATATTCCTAATGTTCCTAAGATATCTAGCAAAAAAGATGATGTTGAAGCACAACAGGAAGGTGAGAAGAAAGAAGAGATTAATATAGCAGATCCAGTAGAAAGGCAATATATAGAAGATAAATCTATTAGTATAGGAACTGGGCCTAATGGTGGTATATATTATCCAGCGGGAGAGGCGATATGTAGAGTTTTAAATCGTAATAAAAGGTCGGTAAAGCTAGGTTGCCAATCTGAAGTAACGGAGGGATCTGTATATAATCTTAAGGCTTTAAGCGATGGTAAAATTTCTTTTGCATTAGTGCAGTCAGACTGGCAAAAACGTGCCTATAGTGGTGTAGATGTATTCAAAAAAGATGCTCGTGCCTTTGAGAATATGAGGTTTTTATTTTCTATGCACAACGAGCTTCTAACTATAATAGTGAAAAAAGGCTCTCCTATATCCTCATTGAATGACATAGCTAAAAAGGCTGTTAATTTAGGTCCAGAGGGATCTGGAACAAGGGCGTTAATGGGGGTTGTTATGAATGCTAAAGGCTGGACTAAAGAATCCTTCGAGGCTATAACCTCTTTGCCTCCTAGTCAGCAACCTCAAGCTTTGTGTAACAAAGATATCGATGTGATGATAGTTGTGACTGGTCATCCAAATGATGTCGTGAAAGAAGTGAGTAAAACTTGCGAAATAAGGATGATTAATCTTGCTAATGACCCAGAAATACAAAATTTAGTCAAAGGCAGTCCAGAGTATGCTATTGCTACTATAGAAGCAGGGTTATATCAGGGTGTGCCTCAAGAAATAGCTACATTTGGAACGAAGGCGACTTTGGTTACAACATCTGATATGAGCGATGATTTGGTTTATAAATTTACCAAAGCTATATTTACAAATCTATCTTACCTCAAGAAGCTGTACCCTACTCTTTCTGAACTTTCTCCAGAAAAAATGATAAAAGAAGGTCAGACCGCTCCTATGCATGGAGGTGCTGCAAGGTACTATAAAGAAGCTGGATATATTAAGTAATGCCAGATAAAATATACCCTCAGGCTATAAATGGTCTTTACAGGAATATAAAAAACAAGGCAGCAATTTTGTTGTTGGCATTGTTTTTTGCTGCGCCATGGATAAGGTGGGCTAGGCTGCATGATGGTTTGGATCAGGGGATAATGATAGATCTTGCAAATAGAAAGATTTATTTATTCTCTATAATTATATGGCCTCAAGAGATGTATTACATCACTGCGATTCTGATTACTGCTGCAGTAGGTTTATTTTTCTTTACTTCATTGTTTGGAAGGTTATGGTGCGGTTATACATGTCCTCATACTGTATTTGTTGATTTGTTTAGAAAGGTAGAGTTCTGGTTTCAGGGTGATCGTAATGCAAGAATAAAGCTAGACCTCAGTCCTTATCATGCTGAGAAGATTTTGAAAAAGCTTGCTACACATGTATGTTGGATTCTTATATCATTTTCTTTTGCTTTAGGAGTTATTTCTTATTTTAATGATGTACCAAATTTAATCAATTCAATTATTAGATTTAATCTATCTTCAAATGTGGCGTTATGGCTTTTGATGTTAACGTGTTCCACTTATTTGTTTGCTGGTTTTGCAAGAGAAAGGGTTTGTTTATATATGTGTCCTTATGGGCGCTTTCAATCCGTTATGGTGGATAATAATACATTTACGGTGATGTATAATGCTTGGAGGGGGGAGCCGAGAAAGGGAGGTATAATATCAGAAACGGAAGGAGATTGCATAAATTGCAATAAATGCTTTTTGGTTTGCCCTATGGGGATAGATATAAGAAACGGTATGCAAATGGGATGCATAGGATGTGGCTTATGTGTTGATGCCTGTAATAGCGTCATGGACGTGATTGGTAAGCCAAGGGATTTAATATCATATAATAATGTAACCAATTTTAAAAAGAAGGTTTCGAAAATAGTTAATCCTTTCTCGATTATTAGCGTTAAAACTATTATTTTTGGGGCAGCTTTGATGATATCATCGTTCTCTATCTTATATATGTTAATTAATAAATCTGATGTTGAGGTTTCGGTAACCAGAGCAGATGGTCCATTGGTTACTAGAACTTTTGATGGCCGATTAAGAAATGCTTATACTCTTCTTATATTAAATAAGAAGCAAGATCCTGAATCTTTTAGTGTGTCTATAGATGGTCTTAGTAATCCAGAGCTTAAGCTGCAAGGGCAGAAAGAATTGATTATAAGACTTGATTCAGAAGAGGAGAAGTCTCAAAAGCTTTTTGTTGAGGTAGATGATAAAAGTTTTCCGAGTGGCGATATACCTTTTTATATAGTGTTGGAAAATCAGGATAGTAATGAAAAAAGAAGAATAAAGATGAGCTTTATAATTCGGTAAATAAAACCTTTTTCAGTTTTATTATTGAGCTATATATGATACTATCATCTTTAAATATTTTATAGTTAGAAATGGCACACTCTGTAAATCAAATAAAATTCCAACATGCTCTTGAGGAAAGATATCTTGCATATGCTCTTTCTACAATAAAATCTAGGTCGTTGCCAGATGTGCGTGATGGGCTTAAGCCAGTGCATAGAAGGCTTTTATATGCAATGATGCAGTTAAAGCTAGACCCTAAATCTGGATTTAAAAAATGCGCTAGGGTCGTTGGAGATGTAATTGGTAAATATCATCCGCACGGTGAGCTAGCAATATATGATGCTATGGTGAGGATGGCGCAAGAATTCTCATCAAGGTATCCTTTAGTTGAAGGGCAGGGTAACTTTGGTTCTATAGATGGTGATTCTCAGGCTGCCATGAGATATACCGAGGCAAGACTTAGTAGCTACGCTCTGTTTATGCTTGAAGGGATAGAAGAGGATACAGTAGATTTTCACGATACATATGACGCTTCTTATACAGAGCCATCTGTTTTACCAGCTGTGGTTCCCAACTTGTTAGCAAATGGCACAGAGGGAATAGCGGTTGGAATGGCTACATCTATACCCCCTCATAATATCATAGAGTTGATGGATGCATCTATAGCCTTGCTTAAAGATCCATCTATAGATGATCTAACTCAATATGTTAAAGGGCCTGATTTTCCTACTGGCGGCATATTAGTAGAAACCAAAGAAAACATAATATCTGCTTATGCAACTGGGAAAGGTAGTTTTAGATTGAGGGCAAAATGGCATAAAGAGGATCTAACTCACGGCCAATACCAGATTATAATCACCGAAATACCATATCAAATTCAAAAGAAATCTCTGATTGAAAAGATGGCAGATTTGTTTGTAGAAAAGAAGCTGCCTCTTATAGAAACTTTTCAAGATATGTCTGCCGAGGACATAAGAATAGTCGTTACACCTAAGAGCAGGTCTGTTAAGCCAGAGCATGTGATGGAGTCCTTGTTCAAGCTGACCGATTTAGAAATCAGATTCCACCTTAACATGAACGCTCTTGATAACAAGCAGGTGCCAAGGGTGATGAGCTTGAAAGAGGTTCTGAAAAGTTTCCTAAGTCATCGTTACGATGTTACAAAAAGAAAGATGGAGCATCGATTAAGTTATATAAATAACAGGCTTCATCTGCTTGAAGGGTTGTTGATTGCTTATATAAATTTAGATGAAATAATTAGAATAATACGAGAGGAAGAAGATCCTAAAGCAGTAATGATAGCGCGATGGTCATTAAGCGACACTCAGTGTGAAGCCATATTGAATATGCGCTTGCGATCATTAAAAAGGCTTGAAGAAGTTGAGATAAAAACTGAACATTCAGGGCTATCAAAAGAAAAGGATCTTTTGGAAAAAACATTATTAAGTGATAAGTTGATGACTAAGTCTATAGAGATAGATTTAGAAAGGGTAAAAAAAGCCTTAATGAAAATAGATGGGGCAAGAAGAACGGAAATAGGAACTCCACCAGAGATAGAGATTCTTAATGAAGAGATATTCATAGAGAAAGAGCCGATAGCGATACTTCTGTCAGAAATGGGTTGGTTGAGAGCTGTAAAACCTTCATCTCTAGAGTCGACAAAGTATAAGGAAGGAGATAAGGAGAGGTTTGTTATAGCTGGCCACACAACAGATAAGCTGTTGTGCTTTAGCACACATGGTAAATTTTATACAATATCTTGCGATAAAATACCTAGAGGCAAGGGTTGGGGGGATCCTTTAAGACTTATTATAGAACTGGCGCCTGATGAAGAAATACTTATGGTGCGTATATATAATCCAGATGAAGCTCTCCTTTTGGTTTCAAAATCCGGAAAGGGGTTCAAAGTTCCCGTTTCAGATACATTGGCTCAAACAAAAAACGGAAAGCAGGTTATGAATTCTAATGAAGCAGGTTTTTGTAAGATTATAACGGGAGACTCTGTTGCGATTTTAGGGGAGAACAGGAAATTATTAATTTTAGAGGCGTCTGAAATACCTCAGATGCGACGTGGACAGGGAGTTGCATTGCAAAAATTCAAAAAAGGCGGAGTGCTAGATGTATTTGTTTTTGATAGTAGTTTAGGACTTGTTTGGAAGGATAAAAGCGGTTTAGAAAAATCTTTGGAAAGATATGGAGCATGGAGAGGAAAGAGAGGAACGCATGGTCGTATGGTTTTAAGCAGAATATGGGTAGATAAATAATGATATCATTTACTAATACTTTATCTGGTTTAAAAGAAGAGTTTATTCCCATTGATCCAAATCGAGTAAGGATGTATGTTTGTGGTCCAACTGTATATGATAGAGCTCACTTAGGAAATGCAAGATCTGCTGTAGTATATGACGTTTTGTTTAGAACTTTAAAAGCAATTTTCCCAAATGTTGTATATACTAGGAATATTACAGATGTGGACGATAAGATAATAGCTCAATCTAAGGCAACAGGAAGGCCGATTTTTGATATTACAACAGAGATGACCAGGTGCTATCATGAAGATTTAGCAGCATTAAATTGCTTAACTCCAACTCATGAGCCAAAGGCGACGCAGCACATCAGGCAAATGATAATAATAATTCAATCTCTTATTGAGCGAGGATTTGCATATGAAGTGTCTGGACACGTTTTGTTTGCTGTAGAGAAATTTTCGGAATACGGAAAATTATCTAATAGAAGCTGGGAAGATATGGTTGCAGGAGCTAGGGTTGAAGTAGCTCCGTTTAAGCAGAATCCAGCTGATTTTGTATTATGGAAGCCTTGTAAAGATGGTGAAGAAGAAGCAAGCTTTGAAAGCCCTTGGGGGCTTGGTCGCCCTGGTTGGCATATAGAATGTTCAGCCATGAGCCAAGAATATTTAGGCCATACATTTGATATTCATGGAGGAGGAGCAGATTTAATTTTTCCTCATCATGAGAATGAGATTGCTCAAAGTGTATGCTCTCATGATCACACTTCTTATGCGAAATTTTGGATTCATAACGGATTTTTGACAGTTGATGGAGAAAAGATGAGCAAAAGCTTAGGTAATTTTCACACAGTGCACGATGTTTTAAATAGCGGAGTTCAAGGAAATGTTTTGAGATATTTATATCTTACTACACATTATAGAAAACCACTTGATTATAATGATAAAGCAATATCAGATTCTAAGAAAGCTGTGATGAGGTTTACTAATGCAATATCTGGATATGTTGATGAGGATGTTATATCTAAAAAAGCGTTAGAGTTTCTATCGGACGATCTAAGCACTTCATTAGTTATATCATATATGCATGACCTTGCATCTGATATCACAAAGGGTGATGAATCAAAAAAGGAAGAGCTTTTGGGATGCGCAAATCTAATAGGATTAGATTTATCTGTTCGTGAAGATGTGATACCTGATTTCATATCAGGTCTAGCAGAGGAGCGTAGAGAGGCTCGTAATAAAAAAGATTGGCCTAAATCAGATTTGATAAGAAAGAAGATTTATGATGCAGGCTATGGTATAGACGATAAAGAAGGCAATAATTATTCAATATTCAAATTATAGGTTGAGCTATATGTTTTTAAACGAATCTAAATCAAAAGATGTATTGTTATATAAGTTTCGCTACATTGTTTTTTTCTTATGCTATGCGTTGAATATAGGAATTTTCTTTATACGGCAGTTGAAGTTCGTGATAGAGACACCAGATGCAATGGCGCAGTATCATCAAGTTCTTACTGGATTTTACCATGATCATTCCCCAGTTATGATGGCTTTTGTATGGAAATATCTCAACTATATTTGGGAAGGTTTTTTTGGTATGTATTTTCTCCAGATAACCTTTTTATATATAGGTTTGTTATTTATTTGGAAGGCGAGCGAATATTTTATAGATTTTAAGAAGCATCCGTACCTCTTGTTGTTGATATTTGCAATGCCATTTATACCTCAAATACTTCTTTACTCTATAGCTGTACAGAAGGATAACCAGTTTACCTATAGTTTTCTTGTGGTTGCGGGGGCGTTAAGTCTTTACACGGTTAATAATAAAAAGATGCCATTGTATATATCTGCTATACTGTTAGTGTTATTGATGTATGGAACTGGAGTAAAGTATCAAGCAAGATTTGTTTTGCCTGTTTTAACAATATGGATGGGTTGCCTTTTGAAGCGTGATAGCGGATATCTTTCTAAGTTGGTATACGGTATTATTGCTGGGATTTTTGTCTATGTATCTACATATGCAATAAGCGAGACGGTAGTATCTAAACAAGGAAAAGATAATGCATGGCAGTATGTGAAACTATTTGATTTAGCAGCAATATCAATATCTATAGATCAAGATTTGATACCAGATGCAAATAAAACCAGTGTTTATACTTTTGATGATATAAAGAGTAAATTTCAGCAAAACGCAATAGATCCATATATATATATACTGAGTATCCTATCTTGAAAAAAGGGTCTACATACCAAGAGCAAGAAGCATTATGGGAAGTGTGGTTTAGTGCTGTTAAAACTCATCCAGTATTATATCTTAAGCATAGAATTCACACGTTTGCTTATTGCCTATTAGGTCGTTCTAATTTCACATATGTTGATAAGCTGGTTAAATATTATTTTGTTGAAGGGACTAGAGATTATGAAATTGTTAGTAAGATTGCATCGGTTCTTGGCTATATATTCCTTCCTCAATTAATCTTCTTTTTCTTATCAGCTTTTTACCTTTATTTTGCTTTATCTAATTGGAGTAAGACTGACTTGGCAAAGATATTGTTTGCATTTAATTTTATGGCGCTGCTTTTAGCCTTTGTGGTGATTTTTATGTCTATGGCAGGGACTCCGAGATATACATTTTTTAGTATAGTTATGATAAATGCATCTCATGTGTTTGCTATGGGTGTATATCAAGTTAATAGAAAAAATAATGCAAATCAAGAATTGGAAACCATTTACTAATTATATTTTGTTGAATTACTATCAATAACGTATTATATTCTGGTTCCAGCAGCATAAATATTAAGCTTTTTATAGCATTCTCTTTATGTTTATGGCTTGTGATAAAAATACTATAGGTGCGAAAATGAGCAATATCTTAAAAGACAAGACTTTGGCCATAGTGGGGCTAGGATACGTAGGCCTTCCATTAGCGGTAGCTTTTGCTAAAAAGGGCTATAATATGGTGTCATATGATATTAACAAGGTCAGAATAGAAGACCTGAAAAGAAATATAGACATAACTAATGAGACATCTCCTGATGACTTGTCTATGCCTAACTTAAGCTTCACTAGCTCTGAAGAAGAATTGTCTAAGGCTGATATATTTATAGTAACAGTTCCGACGCCGATTGATGAGGCTAACACGCCTGATCTTTCAATTGTATTTTCGGCAACACGTACTGTTGCGAAATACGTGAAATCTGGTGATATAGTGATCTATGAATCCACTGTATATCCAGGGGTTACTGAAGATGAGTGTGTTCCTATAATAGAGGAAATATCTGGATTAAAGCTTAATAAAGATTTTAGTGTTGGTTATTCGCCAGAAAGAATTAATCCAGGTGATCATACACGCCCTATAGAAAAGATAAAAAAAATTGTTTCAGCTTCAAATAAAGAGGCGTTGGAAGTTGTCTCAAATTTATATGGAAGCATTATAGAGGTCGGCATATTTGAATGTGCAAATATAAAAACAGCTGAAGCTGCAAAAGTAATAGAAAATATACAGCGTGATCTTAATATAGCCCTTGTTAACGAATTTTCTATAATATTTAACATGCTTGGAATAAATACATACGATGTTTTAGATGCAGCATCAACAAAATGGAATTTTATTCGTTTCGAGCCAGGTATAGTGGGGGGGCACTGCATAGGGGTTGATCCATATTACTTGACTCATTGCGCTGAAAAGCTAGGCTACCATCCTGAAGTAATATTGTCTGGCAGAAGAATAAACAACCGTATGGGAGAATATATAGCAAAAAATATAATAAAAATTATATTATCATCTTCTAACAAGATATCGCACCCAATTTCTGTAAATATATTAGGTTTTACATTCAAAGAAAACGTTCCTGATATACGAAACACAAAAGTTATTGACATAGTTAAGGCTCTTGAGGAATTTGGAGTTGTTGTTAAAATAGCGGATCCCCATGCAGATGCACATCAAGCATACGAAGAGTATGGTATAAACTTAACTCCATTAAAAGATCTAGAACCTGCGAATGCTGTTATAGTTGCAGTGAAGCACAAGGAATTTGTTGAAGGTGGTTGGAATTTTGTGACCTCATTCTTAAAAAATGAAAAGGTTGTTGTGGCTGATCTAAAAAGGTGTTTGCCTAAAGAGAAACCTTCTGCCAATATTGAGTTGTGGACGCTATGATAAACTTAATAACACATTTTATTATTAAAGCATCATTATGATTTTGGAAAAAAAACGATGGCTTGTGACTGGTGTGGCTGGATTTATAGGCTCGCATTTGCTTGAGGCTTTGCTGAAAGCAGATCAGACAGTTATAGGTTTAGATAATTTTATCACAGGAAAAAGATCCAATATAGACGATGTGCTGGGGCTTGTCACTGCAGAGCAAGCAAGGAATTTTACATTTGTAGAAGGCGATATAAGAAGTTTTGAGACATGTCAAGAAGTTACGAAAAATGTAAATTATGTTTTGAATCAAGCTGCACTTGGAAGTGTACCAAGGTCTGTTAAAGATCCAATCACGACAAACGATATAAATGTGACTGGTTTTTTAAATATTCTTAGAGCTTCCGAACTTAACAAGGTATCGCGTTTTGTATATGCCTCATCCAGTTCTGTATATGGAGATTCAGAAATTTTGCCTAAACAAGAGGATATTTTAGGGGCCCCACTTTCCCCATATGCAGTTTCTAAAAGGGTTAATGAATTATACGCAGATGCCTTTTTTAGATCATATAATATGGAGGTTGTAGGGTTGCGTTACTTTAACGTATTTGGGCCTAGGCAAGATCCAGAAAGTATGTATGCAGCAGTGATACCCTTATGGGTAAAATCTTTGCTAGAAGGTTCTCCATGCTATATTAATGGAGACGGAAAAAATTCCAGGGATTTTTGTTATATAGAGAACGTAGTCCAAGCTAATATAAATGCTGCTTTAACTTCAAACAAATCTGTTATAGGCCAGGTATTTAATGTTGCTTTTGGAGAGAGCACAAATTTGCTGCAATTATTTGATATGTTAAAGGCTAATTTAGATTTACCTAATGACTTAAATCCAGTTCATAGAGAGCCTAGGATAGGAGATGTAAAGCATTCTTTAGCGGATATACAAAAAGCTAAGTCTCTTCTAGGTTATGCACCAGAGCATTCTATATCTTCTGGACTTAAAATCACAACAGAATGGTTCAAGAATGCCATACTCAACAAAACCAAATAAATTATTGTTTGCTTCATCTGACTCGCATTCTATTTTATCTTTTAGAAGCGAGTTAATAAGCTCTATTTTAAAATCAGGCTGTTCGATAATTATATGTTGCCCAAAAGATAAATATTTTCCAAAATTGAAAGAGAAGTTTGATGGGATAGATAACTTATATTTTGAGCCGATTAATTTTCGCAATACTAAAATTAACCCCATATTAGATATTCTTAGTATAGTAAAGATAGCCAGTATTATATTTAATCATAGAGTTGATTCAATATTTTCGTTCCATATAAAGCCAATAATTTATTGCTCTATAGTAGGGCGGCTCTTAGGTGTGCGCAAGATTTTTTCTATGATAACGGGCTTGGGATATAGCTTTACGACAAACGCAATTAATCCAATATTAAAGCACTTTATCCAAACCATGTTACTTATGGCTGTAAGGCTCAATAAATTAATATTTTTTCAGAATAAAGATGATTACGAGTTTTTGTCATCCTCATGCAAATTAGACCACAAATCATTTTTTGTCGCAGGATCTGGGGTTAACACGGAGAAATTTCCATTTCATCCACAGCCGAAAGCTATATCTTTTTTGTTTGTAGGAAGATTGTTGGCTCATAAAGGTGTTAGGGAGTATGTAGAGGCGGCAAGAGTTGTAAAAAAGAAATACCCAGCTGTCTCTTTTAAAATAGCAGGTGCATTCCATCCAAATCCATCATCTATAACGAAAGAAGAGTTGAATCAATGGGTAATTTCTGGCGTGATAGATTATTTAGGTGAAGTGGAAGATATGATGAAAGCTTACAGGGATGCATCTATATGCGTACTTCCATCGTATAGAGAAGGCTGCCCTAGGGCTTTATTGGAGTCACTGTCTGTCGGTCGCCCGGTAATTACCACAGATGCCGCTGGATGCAGAGATATAGTTCTAGATCCAATACACTATGATTGTGGATATTCAAAAGGTAAAAATGGTTACTTAGTTCCGGTCAAGAGCTCAGAGTTATTGGCTGTTGCAATGCTGGAACTTATCGAGAATACAGACTCCATAAATCTAATGTCTAAAGCTAGTAGAGAGTTAGCTGTAAATAAATTCGATGTCAATAAAGTTAATTCAGTGATATTGAAGGCCCTATTTCAAAGGTAATCAGAATAGTAATCTATAGTCAAAATAGAATAAAAAGATTATGCGATGGGTTTCATGTTTTTACGGAGATGATATGTTAAGAATAGCTGGATCACGTCGCTTTGCTCGTGATGACGGTTTATCATTACAGTGCAAGTGTGAGTCTAGTATTATTGTATATTGCATTTTGATTGTAATGATACTCTAAACATCACGAACGAGCCCCCCCCTCCCACTGCGAATGAGTGATAAGGAGGGCTTTAGAATAAGTTTAATTTTTACTAAATCATCCTCACTATTGCTCTCCCCCCTGCTGATTTAGTAAAAATGTATTTTATTAAAGAAGATCATGTGATGAATTTCGTTCCCGTGCAAAGGGGGTGTTATTATCGATCATATTAACCATAAATTATTTTATTTCATTAAGAAGTTGTTAAGGTATTGATAATGAGCTTGGTAAGTATTTGACTGAGGGGCAAAAAAGCTGTATTTATTGGTTATGTTGGCGGCG
>JACCDN010099380.1_pt1 | contig 36135 bp, 43 predicted proteins | sample 7441691 | NCBI WGS metagenome assembly JACCDN01 (sample SAMN15323439, study PRJNA562643) | freshwater metagenome | isolation source: river surface water | place: USA:Blue River Watershed | collected 2017-08-16
ATCGTGCCGGGCTTTTTCAGAAAAGCATTGCGCGGCCAAAGCTCCCCCGCGTTATGTGCAACGGGAATCACGGGTGCTCCGGTGCGACTGGCCAGATGGGCGCCACCGGCTTTGAACTTGCCCATCTGCCCCGGTGCCACACGCGTGCCTTCCGGAAAAATGATGATCGACAATCCATCGGCTAGACGTTGTTCTCCTTGCGTCACAATCTTGGCCAGGGCGGCTTTGCCGGCGCTGCGATCAATCCAGATCATGCGCAGACCCCAGAGTGCCCAACCGAAAAACGGAATACGCAGGAGTTCGCGCTTCAGCACAAAGACCGCCGGCGGTGTCCACAACTGGAGGCCGATGGTTTCCCAGGCAGACTGGTGTTTGGCCAGATAGATCGAGGGGGTGTTGCTGATGTTCTCAGTACCCTGGAGTTCGTAGCGGATGCCGAGCAGTAATGCGCACAGCGCCATGAATCCACGGCGCCACATCTGGCAAACGGCGTAACAATTCCGGAAGCGGGGAGCCTCCGGCAGGACATAAGTGCACAAGACTAGCGTGCCGCAGAACATCGTCCAGACGGCAATCACCAGCGTGAACAGCGTTGCACGGACGACAGCCACAGCTGGGTTAGTCCTTCTTGCCGGGGGGGTTGCCGAGTAGCACATCCACAGCGGCTGCCAGATTGGCGTGAATCGTTGTGCCTTCGGGAAGATTGCCGTCCGCCACCGTTTTTTCGCCTTTGCCGGTACGTACCAGCATTGTTTTGCAGCCGGCGGCATTGCCCGCCTGCAAGTCGCGCAGTGAATCGCCGATCGTCGGTACACCCTTCAGGTCGATGTTATAAACCTTGGCGATACGTTCGAACATACCAGGCTTCGGCTTGCGGCACTCGCATTGCTCATCGGCTGTGTGCGGGCAATAGAAGATGGCATCCACTCGGCCGCCGACAGCGGTCAGGCACTTGTGCATCTTTTCATGCATCGCATTTAGCGTATCCATATCAAACAGACCGCGTCCGATGCCCGACTGGTTGGTCGCCACGACCACCCGATAGCCCGCCTGGTTCAGGCGGGCTATGGCTTCAAGGCTGCCCTCGATCGGTTTCCATTCGGCCGGCGACTTGATATATAGCGCCGAATCTACATTGATGACGCCATCACGATCAAGAATAATCAGCTTCATGATGCGTCCGTTTAAACCGCCAGGCGGGCGATGTCCGCCACGGCATTCATCTGGTCGGATAGCGTCTTGAGCAGGGCTAAACGGTTCTGGCGCACTTTTGCGTCTTCTGCCATCACCATCACATCTTCGAAGAAAGCATCCACGCTGGCGCGCACCTTGGCGAGTGCCATCAGGGCATCGGTGTAGGCTTCGACACGCATCGCGTCGGCAACAGCTGGGGCGAGAGCGGTCACCTGATCAAACAGGGCTTTCTCCGGGGCTTCCGTCATCAACGAGGTGCTGGGTGCGCCAAGTGCTTCAACGTCATCAACCTTCTTGAGCAGATTGCCGATACGCTTGTTGGCAGCAGCCAGAGCCAGTGCGTCTGGTTGAGCCGAGAATTCGCGCACGGCGGCCAGTCGGGCGGGCACACGGTCGATACGGGCCGGGTTGATGCCGAGTACGGCTTCTACCACGTCTTGCGGCTCTCCCTGATCCTTGAGTAGGTTACGCAGACGGTCGGTAATAAAGGCAATCAGACCCGGCGCAAAATCAGCTTGCAGCGTGCCGACCGGGAACGTGCCAGTCGACCACTGGATCAGTTGCGGCAGCTCCAGCGGTAGCTGGCGTTCCATCAGGAGACGCAGTACGCCGAGCGCGGCACGACGGAGGCCGAAGGGGTCACGGTCGCCGGTCGGCTTTTCGCCAATACCGAAGAAAGCCACCAGCGTATCCAGCTTGTCGGCCAGTGCCACAGCACAGCCTACATTGTTCGAAGGCAGCTCATCGCCGGCAAAGCGCGGGCGGTAGTGATCCGCAATCGCTTCGGCGACATCGGCCGCTTCACCATCATGCTGGGCGTAATAGCGGCCCATGATGCCTTGTAGTTCCGGAAACTCGCCGACCATATCGGTCACGAGGTCGGCTTTGGCCAGCTCGGCGGCACGCGCCACGTGCGTTGTGTCGGCACCGATGGCATTGCCAATCTGGGTTGCTAGGTTCTGTACGCGCAGCAGACGATCCAGTTGGGTGCCCAGCTTGTTGTGATAAACAACGTTGCCCAGCTTGGCGATACGTGAGGCCAGCGGTTCCTTGCGATCCTGTGTAAAGAAGAAACGGGCGTCCGACAGACGTGGGCGCACCACGCGCTGGTTGCCACCGATAATGTGCTTCGGATCGGCCACCTGCATGTTTGATACGATCAGGAACTGATTGCGCAGTTTCCCGCTGCTGTCGAGCAGCGGGAAATACTTTTGGTTTTGCTGCATAGTCAGAATCAGACATTCCTGCGGCACTTCGAGGAATTCCGGTTCGAACTCGCCGACGTAGATCACTGGCCATTCAACCAGCGATGTCACTTCGTCGAGCAGTCCATCAGCCTGGTTGATCTGTGCGCCCAGTGCCTGGGCCTTGGCGGCAAGTTGGGTACCGATGGTGCCACGGCGTTCCGCGTAATCAGCCACAACCTTGCCTTCGTTGCGCAGCGTTTCGGCGTAGGCATCGGCGTTCGGGATCGTGATCAGGCCTTGCGACAAGAAGCGATGCCCCAGTGTTTGCTGGCGCGACTGCAGGCCGAGCACTTCACCAGGGATCAGTTGATCACCATGGAGCTGAATCAGGCCGTGCACCGGGCGTACGAACTGCACGTCGGAGTCGCCCCAGCGCATCACCTTCGGAATCGGCAGCTTTTTCAGGGCGTCGGCAACAACGCTGGAAAGCACATTACCCAAGTGTGCGCCGGCCACTTGCATGGTGTAAAAGAAGGTTTCTGATTTCCCATCTATGCGCTTCGTGAACTTCGGCAGCTCACTGGCGGCAATGCCCTTGGCTTCAAGCTTTTTGAGCAGGGCGGGAGAGGGGCTGCCATCGGCACCCAGCGCCACGCTAACCGGCATCAGCTTCTCTTCAACTTCCTGATCTGGTGCAATCGATAGCACATCGGGTACTAGCACAGCTAGGCGACGCGGCGTAGCAAACCATTGGTAGGCCACGTTGTCGGCGACTAGCTTTTTCTGGACTAGACCGGCAAAAACACCAGCAGAAAATACGTCACCGAAGCGGGCCAGTGCCTTGGGTGGGAGTTCTTCAGTGAGCAGCTCAACGAGCAGCGGGGCATGTTTGGCCTGGCTCATTACGCGGCCTCCTTCTTGATCGGGGTACCGCACATCGGGAAGCCCAGGGCTTCGCGGCTATCGTAGTAGGCTTGTGCGACCTGGCGGGCCAGGGCGCGCACGCGGCCAATATAAGCAGCGCGCTCGGTCACCGAAATGGCGCCACGGGCATCAAGCATGTTGAAGTTGTGCGAACATTTCATCACTTGTTCGAAGGCCGGCAGCGGCAGACCGATTTCCATCAGGCGCTTGGCTTCAGCTTCGTGGTCCGAGAAGTGGCGGAACAGCATGTCCACTTGGGCGTGTTCAAAGTTGTAGGTCGATTGTTCCACTTCGTTCTGGTGGAACACGTCGCCGTAGGTCACGACATTGTCGCCGTTCTTTGCCCAGACCAGGTCGTACACGTTTTCTACACCCTGCAGGTACATGGCCAGACGCTCCAGACCGTACGTGATTTCGCCCAGCACCGGCTTACAGGTCAGTGAGCCTACTTCCTGGAAATAGGTGAACTGGGTGACTTCCATGCCATCCAGCCAGACTTCCCAGCCCAGACCCCAGGCGCCAAGGGTCGGTGACTCCCAGTCGTCTTCCACAAAACGGATATCGTGCTCTTCTGTGTTGATGCCTAGAGCGCGTAGTGAATCGATGTACAGATCCATGATGTTGGCCGGCGACGGCTTCAGCACCACCTGATACTGGTAGTAGTGCTGCAGGCGGTTCGGGTTTTCGCCGTAGCGGCCGTCTTTGGGACGGCGTGATGGTTGTACGTAGGCGGCGTTCCACGGCTCGGGGCCAATGGCACGCAGGAAGGTCGCGGTGTGAAAGGTTCCCGCGCCCACTTCGATGTCATAAGGTTGCAGCAGGACACAGCCCTGGCGGTTCCAGAATTCCTGCAGGCGCAGGATTACGTCCTGAAAGGTCAGCATGTTTCGCATTCCGTTTGTGAGGGGTGGACGCGCCATCGCGTCCGACCGAAACCCCAGATTTTACGGGTTTTTTAGTCGCTCGGCAGCAGGCAGACGCGAATCAGGCGTGACGCTGACGCCGTGTGAGTAGGCCCCAGCCCAGCAATATGACCGAAAGCACCAGAATCGGACCGTCAAACCAGCGTTGATAGGGCGTTTTTCCGCTCATGCCCTGTACGCTGGCGACCAGCGCATTACGCGTAAATGCGGATAGTACGGCTTGCCGATCACCATTGGGCAACAGGACGGCCGTCATGCCGGTGTTGGTAGCGCGTAGCATCGGTCGGCCGTTTTCCAGCGCGCGGATCTGGGCAATCTGCAAATGCTGTGGCTGAGCCAGCGAATCACCGAACCAGGCGGTGTTCGACATATTCACCATCATCGTGGCCTCGTCCGCCCGACGGGCAATGGCGGCCCCGAAAATATCCTCATAGCAGATATTGACGGCCACTTTCTGGTGGTTCAGCTGCATCAACGCTTGATCCGGGTCGCCGGCCGTAAAGTTGGGTAGCGGCATGTTGATCTTTTGCAGGAACCAGCCAAATCCCGGGGGCGTGATTTCGCCGAAAGGCACCAAATGAACCTTGTTGTAGACCTGCAGCGGGTCAATACCCATCGACACGGCGCTGTTGGCATACCAACTGCGCTCGGCGCTGTGTTCGCCAGTCGGTACACCCATCAGGATATTGCCGCGCTGCTCCTGGCCGATGCGTTGTAGATCCTGCAGAAACTCGGCGGGTGCTTCCGACAGCAGCGAGGGGATGGCCGTTTCCGGCAGCACGATCAGCGTGGCCGGATTGTTGCGAGCCAGCTGGAAGTATGTAAGTAACGTTTGCACATACTGCTCGGGTTGCCACTTCATCGATTGCGGTACGTTGCCCTGAAGCAACGATACCTTGAGGGGCGCGCCTTCCGGCTGCGTCCACGATACCTGTTGCAACAGAACGCCACTCCCCAGCAATACGGCCAGCACCGCCGATTGCGGGTTGACCGAGGCGGACCAGTGCCAGCCGGCGTTGCGCAGACGGATCCAGAGCTCGCCACTGATGCCAGCCAGCCAGGCGGTCAAGAAACCCAGGCCATAGCCGCCCAGAATGGGGGCATAACCGGCCAGAGGGCTGGGGGGAGCCTGGGTGTAACCGAGATTGAGCCAAGGGAAACCGGTAAAGATGGTGCCGCGTAGCCATTCGGTCAGCAGCCAGCATGCGGCAAAGAGAAGTGGACGAGCTAGCCCCACATCGGGTCGAACGATATGTTGTGGCGCCAGGGCCGTGCTGTGACCATTGGCGCATAAACGGAAAAACAGGCTCGCCAGCATCGGGTACAACGCCAGATAGGCTGCAAAAAGCAGTGTGGCCGTGAGCGCCAGCACCATCGGCATGCCGCCGATATCGTGCATGCTTACATACACCCAGGACACCCCGGCCAGAAACTGGCTGATGCCAAACGCAAAGCCAATACCCGCTGCCTGGCGCTTCGTGTGCGCATTCCGGAGTAACAGATACAAGCCACCCCAGCAGACCATCGCCAGCGGCCACAGTGAGAACGGCGCAAAGGCCGCCACACCCAGAAAGCCCCAGCCTATCGCCTGGGCGTAGGGTGACATGCGCCGGAAGTCAGGCTTCCAGCGCATCAGGCATCATCCCCGTTATGCCCGTCTTCGGGCATGTCGGTGGATGTGCTATCCGGTTGCTCAAGCACCTCGACCATCAGGCTGTACAGGCGACGGTTGTCGGCACGAATCACGCGGAACAGAAGCCCATTCATTTCCACGCTCTCGTTACGGCGCGGCACACGGCCTAGGTAATGCACGATCTGGCCGCCCACGGTGTGCGCATCGTGTTCATCAAAACTACAGCCAAATGCTTCGTTAAAACGATCAACCGGCGTTTGAGCCTTGACGCGGTAGCGGCCACTGGCATCTAGCTGGATATCGGTATCCAGTTGCGCCTGATCGTGTTCGTCTTCGATCTCGCCGACAATCTCTTCTAGCACGTCTTCAATAGTCACCAGGCCGGCCAGGCTGCCGAACTCGTCGATGACCAGTGCCATGTGCGTGTGGCTGATGCGGAATTCACGCAGCAAGACATTAAGCGGTTTCGATTCCGGGATAAACATCGCCGGACGTAACCAGTCTTCAATGCGGAAATTGCTGTTGCCGATGGATCGCAGCAGATCCTTGGCCAGAATAATGCCGCGGACATCGTCGTCATCCTCGCCAATCACCGGTAAGCGGGAGTGGCCGGAATCGATTACCTTGCGAATAGTTTGCGGCAGCGGTTGGTCGGCCGATACGGTATGGATCTGCTGGCGCGGCACCATGATGTCGCGTACCGTCATTTCGGCGACCGTAATAGCACCCTCGATAATCGTCAGCGCTTCGGCATCGACCAGGTTACGTTCGTGCGCACTGTGTAGCAGCTTCAGCAGCTCACTGCGGTCATCCGGCTCTCGCAGAAGCATCGTGGAGAAGCGGTCGATCAGTTGGGTCAGGCTGTTGCCCGGGGTGGCCCGGGCGGGCGTAGGGGAGGGGTCCATCAGTGCTTAAGCGTACGGGTCGGCAAAGCCCAAATCAGCCAGAATTCCGGTTTCGAGCGACTCCATCTCTTTGGCGTCGCGGTCATTCAGGTGGTCGTAGCCCATCAGGTGTAACACGCCATGTACCACCAGATGTGCCATGTGCGCCGTCACGGTTTTGCCCTGTTCCTGTGCTTCACGCACAATCACACTCGGGCAGAACACGATGTCACCCATCAGGGGCTCATCTTCGTAAGGAAACGACAGCACATTGGTTGGCTTGTTCTTGCCGCGGTAGGTGTCGTTCAAGTGCTGGCTTTCTTCGTCATCGACGAAGCGCATGGTAATTGTGGCCGCATCGTCGTAAACTGCCTTGGCCCACTTGCGCAGCAGTTTCCGGTCGGGGATCTGTTTACGCAGCTCGTCGGCGCACACCAGCTGAACCGTCAGATCCAGTCGGCGAGCAGGTTTGGTGGCGTTTAAGGTGTCGTTCATAGCGCTAGCTTAACCGTTTTGGGCCTGATGTGCTTCGTAGGCGGCAACAATACGTGCCACCAGCGGATGGCGCACCACATCTTCCTTGAGGAAATGCGTGACACCAATGCCGCGCACATCGCGCAGAATGGTGGTTGCTTCGGCGAGGCCGCTCTTCTGGCCGCGTGGCAGATCCACCTGCGTCGGGTCGCCGGTAATCACTGCCTTGGCACCAATACCGATACGGGTGAGGAACATCTTCATCTGCTCGGGCGAGGTGTTCTGCGCCTCATCCAGAATAATGAAGGCGTTGTTTAGCGTGCGGCCGCGCATAAACGCCAGCGGCGCCACTTCCAGCACGCCCTTTTCGAAAAGTTTGGTCACCTTGTCAAAACCCATCAGGTCATACAGCGCATCGTAAAGCGGGCGCAGATACGGGTCGACTTTCTGTGACAGATCACCGGGTAGGAAGCCCAGACGTTCGCCGGCCTCAACGGCTGGGCGCGTCAGAATAATGCGCTGCACGTGTTCACGCTCAAAAGCATCAACGGCGCAAGCGACGGCCAGATAGGTTTTGCCAGTACCGGCCGGGCCGATACCGAAGGTAATGTCATGTGCCTGAATGTTTTTCAGGTATTCCACCTGACGCGGCGTACGGCCGTGAAGATCGGCGCGCTTGGTCAGCAGCACCGGGGTATCACCCACGCCCAGGTCGGCGTCCTCGCGCGGCGCAGCCGCCGGCATCAGGGCAGGATCCTGACGGAGTTCAATTAGGCCGAGCTGTATGTCGTCGACGCTGAGAGGCTCTTTACTATTGCCGGCCAGTTCATAAAAAAACCGCAGTGCTTTCGCGGCACGTTCACGGGCAGAGCCCGTCCCCTGAATCTTGAAATGCGCACTACGACGCGTCAGCGTCACATCAAAGCACTGTTCGATCTGGCGCAGGTTTTCATCAAGAGGACCGCAGAGGCTGGCCAGCTGGTGGTTATCCACCGGCTCCAGCATCAGCTCCAGCGTACGCGTCGTTGCCCGGGTCACTTTGTTCCTTTAATACGTTAATCTTTAACAACGATTTCGCCGCGCAGCGAGTGCGGTAGCGACCCTACGATATGTACGTCCACAAACTGGTGAATCAAGCGGGGATTACCCACAAAATTAACAATGCGGTTGTTGTCGGTGCGCCCGGCCAGTTCATTGGCATCTTTGCGTGACAGACTTTCCACCAGCACGCGTTGCACCGTGCCCACCATGCCTTGGCTAATGGCCTGGGCCTGTTCTTCAATACGCGCCTGTAGGCGCATTAGGCGTTCAATTTTCAGATCGTGTGGTGTGTCGTCGCTTAGCTCGGCTGCTGGGGTGCCCGGGCGGCTGCTATAAACAAAACTGAATGAGTTATCAAAGCCGATCTCGTCGATCAGCGTCATTGTCTTTTCAAAATCTTCGGCGGTCTCACCGGGGAAGCCCACGATAAAGTCTGATGACAGAGAGAGATCCGGCCGCGCCGCGCGTAGTTTACGGATCACCGATTTGTATTCCAGCGCCGTGTAGCCACGTTTCATGGCCATCAGCACGCGATCCGAGCCGGCCTGTACCGGTAGGTGCAGGTGCGATACCAGTTTAGGCACGCGGGCGTACATATCAATCAGTTTTTGCGTCATCTCGCGCGGATGCGAGGTCGTGTAGCGGATGCGCTCGATTTCCGGCATTTCGGCAATTGTTTCAATCAGGTCGCCCAGATCAGCAACGGTACCGTTATCATCCATCTCGCCTCGGTAAGCGTTGACGTTCTGGCCGAGCAGCGTCACTTCCTTCACGCCCTGCGCGGTCAGTTCGGCGATCTCCGTCAAAATGTCGGCAAATGGGCGCGAGACTTCTTCGCCACGGGTATAGGGCACGATACAAAAGCTGCAGTACTTGGAGCAGCCTTCCATAATCGACACAAATGCACTGGCACCTTCGGTACGGGCGGGCGGCATGGCGTCGAACTTCTCGATTTCCGGGAAGGAAATGTCGACTGCTGCCTTGCCGGTGTTACGGCGCTCGGCAATGAGACTGGGCAAGCGGTGCAGGGTCTGTGGGCCAAACACGACGTCGACAAAAGGCGCGCGCTTCACAATCTCGCCACCTTCCTGCGAGGCCACACAACCGCCTACGCCGATCACCAGATTCGGATTCAGTGCCTTCAGCGGGCGCACGCGCCCCAGATCGTGGAATACCTTCTCCTGCGCCTTCTCGCGCACAGAGCAGGTGTTGAACAGAATCACGTCGGCGTCTTCCGGGCGATCAGTCTTAACCATGCCCTCGCTGTCGGAGAGCACGTCCAGCATTTTGTCGGAATCGTACTCGTTCATCTGGCAACCAAAGGTCTTGATGAACACTTTCTTGGGGCGTGGCGAAGCCGTGCTATCAGCGGCGGCAGGCGAAATGGGGTCTTGTTGAGGGAGCGTCATGCCTGATTTATGAGGTAAAAGCGGTAAAAATCAAGGCAAATTATACACTTGCCAAGACCTGGGCGGGTTTCTGGCTTGACGCACAGCCCTAACCCCTATTAGAATCATGCCCCTTGTGGTGATGTAGCTCAGACGGTTAGAGCGATGGATTCATAACCCATAGGTCGGCAGTTCGATTCTGCCCATCACCACCAGCATTTCAGCGGCCTCCAGCGATGGAGGCCGTTTCCGTTTCTGGGGCTGGCTAGCACCGGGCTAGCGCCAAAGGTCGGCAATCCAAGCCACATCCCTGTTTCTTCGCCCCCCAAATACAGGCTTTGGGGGCTTGTTTACCTACGAGAGCAAGCCTTTTCTTTACCTCCCAGCGGATTTACAAGGCGTGTTCCCCTCTGCACCATGTCGGGACCGATTACGCAGAGGAGGCGGTATGGGAACACCAAACAAAAGAGACGCTGAAGCGGTGGCGGCGTTGGTAGGAAACGCGGCGGCTTCGATAAAGCTGGAGCGGATACAGGCAAGGCTCGGGGAGCTAACCGGGGCTGACTTTCCCGCTGTGGCGGCACTGCTTGATCTGCTGCGCGAGTCGCCACGGGTTGCGAGTGATGATGCCCTGTGTGGCTCCGTGGATGCTGTAAAACAGGTGTTCGTCAGGCTATGGGATGACTGCGAAGCGATGGCGGCTCTGGGTGACTAAAACGAAATGAGGGCGCAAAATGCAAACAGAATATGTTTGAGGACTTGGTGTGTTCAGATTGCGCTCAATTCTCGCTGTGCTGTGCTTCGCTTCCTCTGCTGCGATGGCTGCGGATGAAAAAGGGTGGTTTCTGGCTAACTCGGTGGCTGATAGAGGCCCGGGCATGGCTGGCCTTTGTTCTGGCGTAATGACGTTAGAAATCAAGGGGCCTCAAGAGCAGGATGATTGCGATGGCTTCTTTGAGGTGTTGTTTTATGCGGACCTAAAAACACGCAGAATTTATTGGAGCAAGTCGGCTGCGCAAAGGGTGAATACGCAGGAATGGAGAAATTCATCGATTGCAGTTTTAAGTCACCAGCTAAAAAGTGAAGGCAAGCTTACGTTAGAACAAATGAGGGCTTTTCATCTTGGAGATGAGGTTGCTTCTGAAAAGCAACAGACGGCCTACAGTAAGCCGATTCGTACAAACCAAGCTCGCGGTGAATCCGACGTGCTCCCCCAAAACACTACGGTTGCTGAAAGCGGGAAGGGGAATGCGCAAGCAGTCCAAAAGGAAAAACGCGAGGAAAACCCCTTTTATTACGGTCTGCTTGATATAAGCCGGGAGAATTTGGGGGTGGCAAGGGGCAAGGCTGTTCAAATGGCAGAAGAGTCTATGCTGAAATGCAGGAATGTCCTCTTGGCTGGTCCTGTCGGGGCGTCATTTGCGGAGGCGCACATGCTGTCTAAAGCAAACCTGTCTGACAACCCAAAAATGCAACGTATTGTGTCAAAGCAAATCAATGATGGGATTGATTGCAGGAAGGCGTGGCCCTCTGGTTGGTCATGTGTAGGCGTTGCGTATATGAACACAACAAAGGCAGAGCTTTTTAGGCCGCAAATATCTGGTTTTGAAAAACACGGCGCTACATATGGTGATTACGTTCAAGCACTCACGAACGTAAGATTCAAAAGCGGCCAAACAGAACAAATAGCGGTGTTTGCGCAGAAAAAAAATATCAAATGCATCGGGTCGGATAGCGATGCTGGTATGTTCAGTGGCCTGCGTTGGCAATACTCCCCGCAGTAATCGCCATGCACCCTGCACGGCGGAGAAACTCATGGGCGCTTTCCCCGAGCGCACGGGTGTACGTCTGGTGCGGCGGCTCGTCCCGGCGCATGACAAGAACCTTTTCCGGCTCGGCGTCGCGTTTTACGATGACTCTGATTGTCTCGTTCATGGCGCGTTCTAGGTTCTCGATTCTTCGTTTGTGCTGCTTCATGGGTTCACCTGCTTTTCTATGAAGTCGAGGCGGCGCTCAATCTGCTCGGTTTCAATAACCCCGGCAATCTGCCCCAAGGCATACACAAGGCGGCTTCCGTCTTGCGTCTGAATGACGCCCTCTCGCATATCCTGATAAACGGCGGTCATTTCCCGGCGTACCTGCCCCAGCGTGTTTAATCGCTTGGGGGCACGGATGGCCGGAATAATGACGGCGGGTGCTGGTTGGGTCACTTCGGCTCGATGGTTGCGGCCAGTAGCACAGCGGCGGCACTAATAGCCTGCGGGTCACCTGCGGCGGCAAGGGTGCGGACACGTTCAACGATGGCGGGAGCATCGCGCCCTAGCGTGGTACGAATCAGCGCGGCCAGTGTTCGGGTGCTCGGCGCTCGGCCTCTGCTCGTGTTGCGGCGGGAGTCTGCCCCCGGCTTGAAAGCACCCGCATTCATTGCTGTGCCTTCTGGGGTGGTACACCCAAGGCAATCGCGTTGCGGAGTGGCGCAGATGGTCGCCAGACGCTTGAAAGGGCGCGTGGCATACCCAAGGTGCTGCCGATTGAGAAAAGTTCGGCTACGGCGTCCGTGAGGGTCTGCTCGATGGTGGCAACGTGGGCAGAGAGCGCCTCAAAGGATTGGCGGCGTTCGGCTTGCTCCAAGGCATTACAGGCCCGGTCACGTTCTGTCTGCGCCTCTCGGGTCGCTGCGATAGCAGCACCGTGGTGCTCGGTGGCGGCACGTTTCATGTCGGATAGGTCGCTTTCATCGGCGGCGGCAATTTGAAATAACCCTCCGGCCTGCGCTTCGGATACCGTTTCGGCGTCAAAGTCGGCGCGAATCTTCACCTTGCGGCGCTGCACGGCTTCTAGTTTCTGCTCAATGTCAGAAACGGCGTTTTTCGCCTGTGCTTCTGTCGTTTGCGCTTCCTGTAGCAGTTGTTCGGCCTGTGCGAGTGCAACGGCGGCGGCTTTGATATGGTCCGTCATGGTCAATGCTCCGATGGGATTGGAAAACCGGCGATTAGGTCGGCAATGCGCTGGCGTGAATGGCTGGCAATAGTGGCAGCGCGTTCTGTGATGACAGAGGCGCGGCGCTGTGCTCGTTCTCCCTCCGTCTGTCCTTGCTCGGCACGCTCCCGCTCAATATCCTGCTCAATCTGCGCGATTGCCTGCCGGTGGGCGTCGGTTGGCTCCCCGTTAATCAAAGCGGTGCGGAGCCTGCCGTGTGCTTCCTCAAGCCTGCGGGATAGGTGGTCAAGCATGGCGCACCTTCACGCGATTCACCTTTTGCGCTGCGGCCCGGGTTTTGACCTTCTCCCGGCGCTTGCGTCGCTTCTCTAGCGTATCAACAAGCGGGACAAGGTGAGACAGTGGGCCAGCGTTGGCAATCTCTATAGGCTTTGCCAAGGGTTGACCGTTGATGCTCTTGAGCATGGCAGATTGACCGGTAGCGTCTTTGCCTTTGCTGGCGGTGAGAAATAAGACACGCTTTCCGAGTTTTGTAGGTGCGTTCATTTCGTGTCTTTCTTCGTGATGTTTTCGGGTGCTGGCCGAATGCCGCACAAGGTCAGCGGCTTGGTGAGGGCAATGCAGCAATCAGCCAGCAAATAAAGTATTCCGTCACGACTTCGCCGGAATCAAATATCTGTTATCAGCAATCGAGAGAGCTAGAGGGTGGGGGGTGCGAAGTCGTAGGCGGCAATAGTTGCACCCGGCATAGTTCTGGCGAGCATTGCGGTGAGTTCTTCAGGCCCGGAGCAAACAAACTCAAGCCAGAGGTGTGAATTGTCGAAGCAAGACCATTGCGGGAGAGCGGTTGCTCCTAGGTTGCAGCGAGGGCGTTTGCTGGCTGCATTTTTTACGAATTTCTCGGCGTCCTGTGTCTGAATAATCGCGGATGCGAGGTGCAGGCGGTTTGTCCATGACTTCGGGGCTGAACCTTTCGCGTTCTGGCCGGTTAAGACTTCTCGGGCGCGGTTGTAGCAGGACATGCACAGGCAACCGGCTAGCAATCTACCAGCCCCACGGCTGCAGCGAATGCACCCGTGCATTCTGGCGGTGTCGAGTGCTTTGCTGGGTGACTCACCGGAATGGATAGCCCCCAGCGAGCAAGAGCTGCACACGCTGCCCTCTAGATTCTTTTTCCAATTGGATGCACAGGCCGACGGCTGCAGGGTTGCCCGAAGCGGGGAGCACTCAAACACGGTAAGGCCGTAGAGGGTTGCGTATTGGATGCCCGGGGCCGGATGATGTGTAAGCATCTGCCCATCGTGAAATCACGAACCGGGAATGATTGCATTGCAAAGGTGCTACATGGCATTAATTCATAGTATGCAGTTTCTGCAGGGGGCATTCCTGCACTTATTGCAGGAAATTGGAGACATAAACTGCATTATCTGCAGGAAGTGTCCTGCATTTAGTGCAGGGAGGTTTTTTTTCAGATTTCCAGTCTCGCCATGCGCACGGCCTGAAACTATCCAGAAAAAGCCCCTCGCTTCTTTTGATGGGGAGCCAAGTTACGGCGTACCTTGCCCAAACTCCATTTGCGCCGTGAGATTTTGTTCTGTAGATGAAGCCATGAGAAATTAACTGTTTGATGCCGTTCTGTAGGGTGTGTTCAGAACCGATCCCGTGGCGCTGCATAAATGAAAAAGTTGCTTGTAGATGGCCGTTGTTGTCTTTGGTTAATTGTCGGGCCATAAGCAGCAGGATTACTTTTGCATTCGGAGTGAGTGCTGCGAAAGCTTCCGAATCAATTACCCTGTGCTCAATAGCGGCATATGGTTGAGTCTTTGACGGCTTTGTTTTGACCGCTGATATTGTTCGGCGCACGTCATTTTGCCTTCCGTGTCTGTTTGGGTGGCTGCATAGCCACCCATTCGGCAAATGCTTCGCCAGCCCATCCAGCATCGTCGATTGCTTGGTGTGGTAGCGCGTATAGCGCAACGTGACAGTCATCTCCGAAACGGTTTTTGACGGTTAGCCCAAGATTTGTGACGGGCCAGCCAAGGCGGCGAAGTTGTAGCTTCGTATCTGACAACCGGTAGATGCCGAGTTTGAACCAGCCCGCCAATGGGTCAATTTTCTGGCCGGTGAGTAGCGCGGCGATAAATCTTCCGGCTTGGCTGTGCGGATTGGGATATGATGGCGCTGTCTGGGCGCTCTGGTCTGCATTGCAGGCTGGGGCGTTTTTCTTTTCCATGATCGTCCCCTTATTTCGTTGCGCCACTAGCGCGTTCGCGGGACGCTATCCATGCGTCGAGGTCGTGCAGGCGGTAACGTACAGCCCCGCCAATTTTTACGAATGGGAGGTTGTTGCGGCCCTTACTTCTCCACACCGACAATGTGCCCGGTGCAAGTGTCAGATAGTTGGCTGCTTGCTGTTCCGTGAGTAGGTTCGGGTTTCCAGCAACAAGTCGTGCAAGGTTTTCGGTGGTCACGTTAATGCTCCATAAATACCGGCAAACGTCGTTTGCTTCGGTTTATGGGCCTCATTCTCGGTAAGTGTCGAGCCTTGAAAAATCCCCTCTGCTAGCTGGGTTAGAAGCTAGCTAGCTCGATTAGATGAATTGTTGAATTCATCGCACCAGCGGATTACATGATGGGGTTGAAGTGTCTTGATACGTTGCTTCATGGATGCAGAAAAAGCTTTTTTCTCTTGGTTGGTAAGCGGTGGCTGCTGCATATCGCTCAAGACTTCGAATATGGCTTCCTTTGACCACTTTCCGCACCATTGAGTGATTGTGACGACACTTTGCAGTGTGTTCTTGTGCTCTAGTAGCATTGCTTCCGCAAAGTCAGTGTTGTCTTTATATCTGTTACGGTATTGCTTGTGCCATTCGCCCCATTTTGCCTGTATAGCGAGTCTTGCCTTCTGCGTTCCACGTATGTCATTAATGAGCATCTTTTCCGCGTTTTCTCTCGCGTATGCCTTTGGCTCTTCTTCATCCCAAAATTCAGAAGTCTTTGCCATCACATCGCAGAGATGGAGCGCTTCGACCAAGAGGGAGTCTAAAGCATCGTTCCGCTTTTCTTGTGTGGTTAGTTTTTCCGTGAGGTCGGCAATGATTGCAGAGGCTTTATCGATGGTCCCGGCCCGGTCAAGATTGAGACTATCAAGCTGTACGGCGAAAGCCTTTATTGTGTTTTTGTTGGTCATTTACTCGCTCTCTTCTTGAGTGGCACAACTCGAGCCTTTTCCTTGACGCCTCCGGCCTCCATCATTGCAGCGGTGGCGGTGTTTACGGACTGTCTCACCGGGTCAAGGTCAAGACGGGCGTAAATCTGGGTTGATTGGTGGCTCTTATGGTTTAGGCTCTTGCCTATGATGGCGAGCGATGCGCCGGTCTTTGCTTGCCAGCTTCCTAGGGTGCGCCGTAGGTCGTGGAGCGTCACCCCGTTCTCTACCTTCCGACCGTATGGAATACCCGCCCGCTGCATCACGCGAATGACAGCCTTTTTCGGCTCAACGATATGGCCTGTTTCTCCGTCGCCGGGGAATACGTAAATCGCACCATCGGCGGCGCTCTCTTTGCGGGCGGTAAGCAGATTAACTGCCTCCGGGGATAGGGTCACGTTCTGGGGTTCGTCGTTTTTTGTACGCGGGACACGCCATATGCCCTCGATCAGGTTTATGTGCCTCCACTGCATCTCAAGCAAGTTTGTGCGTCTAATACCAGTCAGCAATGCGAGCATGATGTAGTCGCGGAGTGTTTCGTTTGGCTCTTCGCCTAGTGATTCAAAGAACTTCGGTAGTTCATCGGATTGCAAAAAGCGGTCGCGTTTTACCTTGGGCCGGGTCTTAATGCCTTCAATCGGGTTATGGCTGGCGTAGCCCCACTCGATAGCACGGCCATAAACGCTGGAAACGAGCGCCCTCACGTTATTGATCGTTGCCCCGGCTTTTCCGGCCTTCTCTAGGTTTGACAGGATGCGCGATACGTCAGCCTTCGTAATGGCCGACAGCTTTTTGTTTGCGATGGATTGCAGGTGGTTTTTGTTGTTCGATTCGTCTGTGTTCCATGACCGCTTTTTCTTCCCGTGCCTTTCCTTGTATTCGTTGAACATCTCGGAAAAGGTCAGCTCTGCTTTTGTTGCGCGTTTGATTGCAGCCGGATTGCGACCTGAAGAAAATTCGCCAAGGGCTTTATCTGCTTCCACTCTGGCTCTCTCAACGGTCATGTCAGGGAATACACCCAGCTTCAGCCACACCATTTCAGTACCGACCCGTTTAACGACGTAGAAAGTCTTTGTGCCTGCTGGCGTTACCCTGACGGCCAGCTTTGGCACTTCAGTGTCATAGTATGTAGCTCGTCCGCTTTCGGGAGACGGCTTGGCTGCAATTGCGGTCTTCGTGAGCTTGAAGCGCTCGGTCTTTTTTGGCTTGATGCGTTCGGTCATTGCGATAGCCTTCGAGATGTCGGGCTAGCATCGGGCTAGCACAGGCTATCAAAAATCGTTATTTTTTATGCTAGCCCGTTAAGGTGACTATCCTCCAGAACGCACTATTTATCAAGGTTTGTTAAGTTTTATTAACCCACGAAAAAAACGGGGTCTTCGGATTCATAACCCATAGGTCGGCAGTTCGATTCTGCCCATCACCACCAGTATTCAAGCGGCTTCCAGCGATGGAGGCCGTTTTTCTTTTTCACACTTTTTGGGGCAATTTTCACACCCCCAATTTCACACCTAAAAACGACCATCGTTCTAATTTGCACATTGGTGATCCGATACATATAACGGTTTGTCGAAACGGTACCGATAACAGTGTGAAATCGATACCATGAATTCTGTTTTAAATTCAGTGCGTTAACTGGTTGTTGGGCAAGAGTTTCATAACCCATAGGTCGGCAGTTCGATTCTGCCCATCACCACCAGTATTCAAGCGGCCTCCTTGCGGAGGCCGTTTTCGTTTGTGAGTCGGGATTACGCGGGGTTGCATTGCCCCATCTTCCTGCCTGCGGCTATGCCCGCTGAAAATAGGGGCTTGGGGAGCTTTTACCTCCGGCCTCAGAACCGTTATGCGCTGCTATGATCTCGTCAGACAATAGGCAATTCGGGAAACAGGATAGTGTGGAGAAATAGGATGAAAATGAACGTGGTCCACAAGAGAAACAGGGTGATTCTGGTCGTGGGCGGGTTGTTATCGTTTCTGGCGATGAATGTGAGCGCTCAGGAGTCCTATCGTGATCGGCAGATTGATGAGCGTTTTGCTAAAGCTGACAAGAACCAAGATGGTAAATTGACACTGGAAGAAGCCCAGGCAGGGATGCCGAAAGTGGCGGCCAACTTCGACAAGATCGATACCCAGAAAAAGGGTTATGTCACCGTTGACCAGATCAAGGCTGTTGCAGATCGCTAACGATGACTGAACCAATTCGTTTGACGCAATACAGCCATGGTGCCGGTTGTGGCTGTAAGATTTCTCCGAAGGTGCTGGATGTCATTGTGGCCGGGAGTGGTCTGCAGAATCTTGATCCGCGCCTGTGGGTCGGCAACGCATCGCGTGATGATGCGGCGGTTTACGCTATTGATGACGAGCACGGCGTGGTGTCGACCACCGATTTCTTTATGCCGATTGTCGACGATCCGTTCGACTTCGGACGGATCGCGGCAACCAACGCGATTAGCGATATCTACGCGATGGGCGGCTCGCCGATGATGGCGATTGCCATTCTGGGCTGGCCGGTGAATGTGCTGCCACCGGAAGTGGCGCGTGAGGTGGTGCGCGGCGGCCGGAGCGTCTGTGATGATGCCGGCATTCCGTTGGCGGGAGGACATTCGATTGATGCACCGGAGCCGATTTTCGGATTGGCGGTGACGGGGCTGGTGGATAAGACCCACATGAAGCGTAACGATACGGCGGTGGCCGGTTGCCAGTTGTATTTGACCAAGCCGCTGGGCGTGGGGATTCTGACCACGGCCGAAAAGCGCGGCCTGCTTGAGCCTGGACATGTGCATGTGGCGCGCGATTGTATGACCCGCCTGAACAAAGTAGGGGCTGAATTCGGCAAGCTGCCGCAAGTGGCGGCCATGACCGATGTGACGGGCTTCGGATTATTGGGTCACCTGGTCGAAATGGCCGATGGCAGCGGGTTGACTGCCGAGCTAGACGCAGCGGCAGTGCCGATGTTGCCCGGTGTGGCGCAATATCTGGCGGCCGGCTGTATCCCTGGCGGCACGCTACGCAACTTTGACAGTTATGGCGGCCGTATTTCTGCGCTCACCGATGATCAGAAGCATCTATTGTGTGACCCACAGACCAGCGGTGGTCTGCTGGTTGCCGTTATGCCTCAAGGGGATGCCGGGTTCCGCGCCATAGCTGCAGGCGCCGGCCTGGCATTGCAGCCGATTGGCCGTTTGGTGGCCCAGCAGGCACAGGCGGTGGTTGTTCGTTGATGTTGCCCACGACGGCTGATTACCGGGAGATTTTTCTCAGTGGTGCCCCGCTGATGGATATGCGTGCGCCCATCGAATTTGCACGCGGTAGTTTCCCGACGGCCCAGAGCTTGCCGTTAATGACGGATGACGAACGGGCGCAGGTGGGTACCTGTTACAAGCAACAGGGGCAGGAAGCCGCCATTGTGCTCGGACACCAGCTGGTGTCCGGGCTGGTGCGTGAGGCTCGGATTGCAGCCTGGGCCGACTTCGCCCGGCAACACCCGGAGGGCTATCTGTTCTGCTTCCGCGGCGGACTGCGTTCGCAGACCGTGCAGCGCTGGATGGCCGAGGAAGTTGGCATCGTTTATCCGCGGATTACCGGTGGCTATAAGGCCATGCGGCATTTTTTGATGGATACCACGGAAGCCGCTGTGGCTGAGCTGCCGCTGATGGTGGTGGGGGGCATGACCGGAACAGGCAAAACCGAGCTGCTTGCAACACTGCCGCATGCACTCGATCTGGAAGGTTGCGCCAATCACCGTGGCTCCAGTTTTGGTAAGCGTGTGAATGGGCAACCAGCACAGATTGATTTCGAACACCGCCTAGCCTTGCGCCTACTCAATCTAGAGGCGTCAGCGAGCCCGGCCTTTGTGGTGGAAGATGAGGGGCACTTTATCGGCTCTTGTTCGTTACCAGATGCACTCTATCGGCGGATGGGGTTAGCCCCCATCGTGTGGCTGGAAGATGACTTCGAGAATCGAGTCAGCCGGATTCTGCAGGATTACGTGGTGAACCAGCTGGCCGACCATCTTGCCGTCTTTGGCGCGGCAGCCGGCTTCGAGCGATTTAAGGCGCATTTGCAGCAGAGTCTGGTTAATATCCAGAAACGGCTGGGTGGTGAGCGCTATCAACGGGCTGCCGCCATGATGGCCAAGGCGCTGACCGATCAGGCCGCTGGCGGCGTGCTAGAAGGGCACCGTGCCTGGATTGCCCTACTGCTGCAGGAATATTACGACCCGATGTACGTGCACCAGAAGGCCAGCAAGGCAGGGCGCATTGTCGCCAGCGGGGATGCGGCCAGATTGCGTGATTTTTTGCTGAAATGACAGGTTGTCATAATTCGGTAACGTTGACGCCATAGACTTCCGTCAGTACCCCAACCGAAGGTTTTAGCCGGCGCATGAGCCGGTCAACTACTGGAGTCTGACGATGAAAGTGACAGTCAACAAAATTCTTGCAGGTCTGCTGGTTTCGGCAGGTCTGATTAGCGGCGCCTCTGCCGCTCAGCTGACAGGCGCAGGTGCGACCTTCCCGGCACCGATGTACGCCAAGTGGGCAGAAGCCTACAAGGCAGAAACCGGCACGACTATCAACTACCAGGCCATTGGCTCGGGTGGAGGCGTGAAGCAGATTCAGGCTAAAACGGTGGATTTCGGTGCAAGCGATGATCCTGTGCCGGCCGCTGATTTGGACAAGAGTGGTTTGGCGCAGTTTCCTGCCATTATTGGCGGCGTGGTGCCTGTGGTAAACGTGAAGGGTGTGGCGCCTGGTCAGTTGAAGCTGAACAACGATGTGCTATCGGATATTTTCCGTGCCAAGATCACCAAGTGGAACGATTCGGCCATTGCTTCGGTCAACCCGGGCATCAAGTTGCCGGATACGGCCATTACGCTGGTTTATCGTTCGGATTCGTCGGGCACAACCGCTGTCTTTACCGACTTCTTGGCTCAGGTATCGCCCCCCTTCAAAGGTGTGGTCGGTGCCGGTAAAACCGTCAACTGGCCGGCCGGTGTGGGTGGCAAGGGCAATGCCGGTGTGGCCGCCAACGTGACCAAGATCGATGGTGCCATCGGTTATGTGGAATATGCCTACGCCAAGCAAAACAAGATGACGCACGTGTCGCTGATCAACCGCGACGGCAAGGCTGTGCAGCCGAGCGAAGCCAGCTTTGCCGCTGCGGCCAGCAAAGCCAACTGGGCCGCGACACCAAACTTTGCGGTGAATCTGAACAACCAGCCGGGTGCAGCATCGTGGCCGATTACCTCAGCATCGTTCATTCTGGTGTACAAGAAAGCCGAGAAGCCGGAGCAGAGTGGTGATGTGCTGAAATTCTTCAACTGGGCACTGACCAAGGGCCAGAAGATGGCGGTAGCGCTGGATTACGTGCCGCTTCCGGATAATGCAGTGAAGGCGATTGCCAAGAGCTGGAGCGAGATCAAGGGTCCGGATGGTAAGCCGGTCTTTATAGCCAAGTAAGTATTCTGTAGCACAACAGGCACAGCCGGCCGTTCGCCGGTTGTGCTGTCTCTGGCAGGGCGAGCAATGTCTCAAAACATGATTGAAACCGAACAAGTGGTCGATAGCGTCAAAGAGGCCATGCAGCGGCAGGCCGCTAGGTCAGCTATTTTTTTGCGTCAGGATCGGATCTTTGCAGGCATCACGTTCAGCTTTGCAGCACTGGTGCTCTTGGTGCTGTTCGGCATTCTTGCATCACTGGTAGTGCAGGCCTGGCCGGTGATCAACGAGTTTGGTCTGGGTTTCTTCTACAGCACCACTTGGAGCCCATCGACAGATGAGTTCGGCGCCGGTATTGCGATCTGGGGCACACTGGCGACATCGTTGATTGCCTTGATCATCGGTGTGCCGATCAGCTTTGGTATTGCCATGTTCCTGACCGAGTCATGCCCCGTGTGGATGCGTCGTCCGTTAGGTACGGCCATTGAATTGCTGGCGGGTGTGCCCTCAATCATTTACGGTTTCTGGGGGTTGTTCATTTTTGCGCCGATGATCCAAGAGTACGTGCAGCCCTGGATGATTGACTTTCTGGGTGCACCGTTCTTTGCTGGTCCGCCGCTCGGTCTGGGGGTGTTTACGGCGGGTCTGGTTCTGGCGTTGATGATTATTCCCTTTATTGCCTCGGTGATGCGTGACGTGTTCGAGACAGTCCCTTCGGTGCTGAAGGAGTCGGCATACGGTATCGGTTGCACGCGTTGGGAAGTGGTCAAGAATATCGTGTTGCCGTATACGCGTGTGGGTGTCATCGGCGGCATCATGCTGGGGCTTGGTCGTGCGCTGGGCGAAACAATGGCGGTGACTTTTGTGATCGGTAACGCCAACCGCTTTGCGTTGAACCTGTTTGCCCCGGGCAATTCGATTGCCTCGACGCTGGCCAACGAGTTTGCTGAAGCGGATCCGACGATGCATATCCCAGCGCTTTTCGGCCTGGGTCTGATTCTGTTCATCATTACGTTCATTGTGCTATCGGCCTCGGAATGGCTAATCAAGCAGGGTGAACGCAAGGCAGGGAAACGCTGATATGAATAGCCGTTATCAACGTCGCAAGTTGGCCAATGCGATGAGCACCGTGTTGTCCGGCGTGGCCGTTGCGATTGGCGTCGCGGGTCTGGTCTGGATTCTGGCGACGCTCTTTATCAAGGGCCTGCCAGCCATGAACTGGGCCTTTTTTACCGAGTCAACGCCGGCACCGGGTTCGGAAGGTGGCGGTATGGCTAATGCCATCGTAGGAAGCCTGATGATTGTTGGGCTGACGACACTGGTATCGACGCCCATTGGCATTCTGGCGGGTATTTATCTGGCAGAGTTTGGTGATCGATCACGCGTAGCCGGCATCACGCGTTTTGTGACGGACATCATGCTATCGGCGCCATCGATTGTGATTGGTTTATTTGTGTACGCCCTGTTCGTTGCAACGACCAAGCACTTTTCGGGCTGGTCAGGTTCGGTAGCGCTTTCTTTGATTGCCGTGCCGGTGGTGGTGCGCACCACAGAAAATATGTTGAAGCTGGTGCCGGGTAGTTTGCGCGAAGCGGCTTTTGCACTCGGTATGCCCCGCTGGCGCGTGAGCCTGGATGTTTGCCTACGGGCGGTACAGGGGGGGGTGATCACGGGCATTCTGCTGGCCGTTGCGCGGATCACCGGTGAAACAGCACCCTTGTTGTTTACGGCGCTCAATAACCAGTTCTTCACCTGGAATATGAACGAGCCGATGGCCAACCTGCCCGTGACGATTTTCAACTTTGCAATGAGCCCCTATGAGAACTGGCAGAGCCTTGCCTGGGGTGCTTCTGCGCTGATCGCCATTCTGGTGCTGCTGCTCAACATCGTGGCCCGTGTGGCCTTCCAGGATCGAACCAAGTCTTAAGACATCATTGAGGTCATTATGTCCGAGTTTATTTCTGACCAGGGTATTAACGCCGCACTCAAGGTGCGTAACCTGGATTTTTATTACGGTAATTTCAAAGGCCTGAAGTCTGTCTCGTTGGATATTGCCGAGAAACAGGTGACGGCCTTCATTGGCCCATCAGGTTGCGGTAAGTCGACGCTGCTGCGGACATTCAACCGCATGTATGACCTGTACCCCGGACAGCGCGCCGAGGGTGAGATCATCTTCCACGGTCAGAATACGCTGCAGAAGGGTTACGACCTGAATCTATTGCGTGCGCGGATCGGTATGGTCTTCCAGAAGCCGACGCCGTTTCCGATGTCGATCTACGAGAACATTGCCTTTGGGGTTCGCCTTTATGAAAACCTGTCGCGTGCTGATATGGACAACCGTGTACAGTGGGCGTTGGAGCAGGCGGCACTTTGGAACGAAGTGAAAGATAAGCTCAACCAGAGTGGTTTATCGTTGTCCGGTGGTCAACAGCAGCGTTTGTGTATTGCCCGTGGCGTGGCGGTAAAGCCCGATATTCTGCTGCTGGATGAACCAACTTCTGCCCTGGATCCAATCTCGACGGCCAAGATTGAAGAGCTGGTGTTCGAGCTGAAGAGCAGCTACACGATCGCCATCGTGACGCACAACATGCAGCAGGCTGCACGTGTCTCCGATTACACGGCGTATATGTATCTAGGTGAGCTGGTGGAGTTTGGCGTGACGGACGAGCTGTTCATGAAGCCGAAACGCAAGGAAACCGAAGACTACATTACCGGCCGTTTTGGCTAATCCGGTTGATGGGGAACCAGGCAGTGAAGGTGCTGCCGGTTCCTACCTGGCTTTCAATCGCCAGATACCCCTGGTGGCGAGACAGAGCATGTTTGACAATGGCTAGACCAAGTCCGGTGCCACCCGTATCGCGTGAACGACCCTGATCTACACGATAGAAGCGTTCGGACAGGCGCGGCAGATGCACGGCGGGAATGCCGATACCGGTATCGCGCACACTGAAACCGCCTTCGGAATCCGTTTCTTGCCAGTGGATATGAATCTGGCCACCACTCGGTGTGTAGTTCACCGCATTGTTGATGAGGTTGCCGAAGATACTGCGCAAGGCGCTGGTCGAGCCTCGCAATACGAGGTTGCCCGGAATCTCAAGGTGAATATCATGTCCGCCGGCAGATAGCGCTTCTGCCGAAACGATGAGTTCATCGACGAGCGGTTTGATGCGTACATTAGTTTCATCGACCAGCGAAGCGCGTGCTTCGAGCGACGAGAGGGTCAGCAGATCCTGTACCAGACGACCCATCTGTTGCGCCTGGGCCATGGCCATGTCGAGGAATCTCTGTTGCTTTTCAACGGGTAACGTATCGTGGTGTGTCTGAAGTGTTTCGATGAAGCCGCTAATGACAGTGAGCGGCGTTTTGAGTTCGTGAGAGACGTTGGCCACGAAATCACGGCGCACGTTCTCCAGTTTTTCGAGCTGTGTCAGATCGCGGATGCTGAGTAGCTGACGGTCTGTGCCATAGCGAATCAGGCTGATCATGTAGCAAGCCTGGTCACGCCGGTTTGGGTGGTACATCAGCGGCTCTGAGAAATCACCCGTTTGCAGATAAGTGACGAATTCCGGTTCGCGGACCAGATGCTCGATGGGAGTGCCTTTGTCCTGGCCCGGCAGCAAGCCCATAAGGTTGACAGCCAGCGTGTTCATCCAAAGGATGCGGCGATGGGCATCCATGAAGATAACGCCATCTGGTAACGCTTCCAGGGCGCTCTGAAACTGCTCGAGTGATTTTTCGAGGAGGTCTTTTTCGTGCTGGCGTGTTTTGACACGACGGTTCATACGCGAGACGAATTCACCCCAGATACCCGATGCATCCGGTACAGGGGCATCAAGTGGGCCGGAGATCCAGGCCAGCATCCGATTCAGGTAGCGGCGGTGTACGTAAAGACGGCATGCCAGTACAACAACGATGCCGAGCAGTAAGCCTTCGAGAAAGGTCATATCACCAGTGGGTTGTGCGGCCCACGGAGGGCTGCGTTAGTCGCTATGTGCCGAAAAGCGGTAGCCGCTTCCACGCACAGTCTGGATTAGGCCATCATGGCCTGTGGCTTCCAGTACGGATCTTAACCTACGGATATGCACGTCGACCGTTCGTTCTTCGACAAAAACATGATCCCCCCAAACTTTGTCGAGCAGCTGGGAGCGGCTATGAACGCGTTCTGGGTGCGTCATGAAAAAGTGCAGTAGACGAAATTCGGTGGGCCCGATGGCAAGGCTATGGTCATTGGCATAAACACGGTGCGTGACCGGATCCAGTACTAGGCCGTTCACATCAACCTTGTCTTCGGTCATTTGCGGTTTGCGACGCCGCAGGACGGCCTTGATGCGAGCGATCAGCTCGCGCGGCGAAAAAGGTTTGACCATGTAGTCATCGGCACCGACTTCTAGGCCGGTGACGCGATCATTCTCATCAGTTCGGGCCGTGAGCATGATGATGGGGATGTCTGCCGTGCGCTCGTTATCCCGCAAACGGGTGGCGAACTGCGGGCCGGAGCGGCCCGGGAGCATCCAGTCGAGCAGGATTAGATCAGGCAGACTGGCCTGGATGAGTGGCTCTGCTTCTTCAGCAGAGCTTGCCGCCATCGTGCGATGCCCCGAGCTTTCCAGATTAATGGACAGCAGCTCGCGGATGGCCGGATCGTCTTCGACGATAAGTATGGTTGCTGCCATGGTAGGCGCCACTTAGTGGCTAGATTTTTCCTGGTTGACCAGGTGGCTACGCACCTGATCAACACTGATGTGGCGAACATTCATGCCTGCCGAGATGTAAATCACGTTTTCGGCAACGGCGCGGGCATGGTCGGCAACGCGTTCAATGGCTTTGGCCATGTTCATGATTTCCAGAGAAACCGAAATCGTGCGTGGGTCTTCCATCATGAAGGTGATCAGCTGGCGGGTGATGCTGCGATATTCGGCATCAACCATATCGTCGGCCTGTAGCACGTCGGCGGCAGCCAGGCTGTCGGAGCGGGCAAAGGCATCCAGCGATTTGCGCAGCATGTCGAGCGCATCTTCGGCTAGGTGGCGGAGTTCGACCGACGGCGTAAAGAACGGGTGTTTCTCGTGCAGGGCACGGGCGGCTCGCGCAATCTTGACGGCTTTGTTGCCAGCCTTTTCCAGCTCCAGGCCAGTCTTCTGAACGCCGATGACGATGCGTAGATCAATGGCGGTAGGTTGGCGTTTGGCAATAATCTGATTGCAGACGGTGTCAAGCTGAACCTCGGCATCATCAAGCCGGCTGTCGCCTTGCTCAACGTTGGTCAGCAGATTCTGGTCGGCTTCGTAGAGACCCTGCATCGCTTGGCGCATCTGTTGTTCAACGATGCCGCCCATGAGCAGAACGCGCGACTTGAGGTCGTCGAGTTCGAGGTCAAATTGCTTGATGGTATGTTCTGCCATGGTGAAACACTCCTGCGGCTGGACTTGTTAACGCCTAGAGTATTTCACAGAAATGTGACAGGGATATTTCAGTCTGGTGTATTCACCAGCGGCGGGTTTTATTCGCCGATAACGCCGAATTCCACAGGGGTCTTGGTGTAGAAGATCTTCAGGTCCGTGCTCTTGATCAGCTCGAAAAGATTACTGGCTTCCTGTTCGGTGACCACTACGACCACCATGACGGGTTGTTCGGACTGTTCAAAGAATCGTGTGGCATGAATACGTCGGTCGCTGCCAAAGCTCTCGTCGGCGTGAATGACTGTGGCACCACGGATACCCATGATCTGTGCCTTTTCCAGGAGCCATTCAGCGATGGGTTGATCCTGGTATTTGCGGTTCTGCAGCGTGTAGAAGTTAATCTGGTATCCATTCATGACGAACTTTCAGGCGTGGCGGGCCAGTTGTAAGGTCCACAGACCGGCAATGGTGGCAATAAGAGAACAGCTGACATGTAGCGCTACGGAGGCGGTTGCCCAACCGAAGCGACCTTGCTGTAACAGGGAAACGACCTCCGCCGAGAAGGTAGAGAAGGTCGTTAGACCGCCACAAAAGCCGGTGATGATGAATAGTCGCCATTCCGGCGCGATATCGCTGGCACTGGCAAAATAGGCCACGGCTAGCCCGATAATGTAGCCGCCCACGATATTGGCGACCAGCGTGCCCGGCGGCAGGGTCGGGAATAGGGCGTTGAGCTTCAGCCCCAGCTGCCAGCGGAGCAGGGCGCCGAGGCCAGCGCCAACGGAAATGGCCAGAACGGTGCTCAACATGGGCTTTGACAGGGGGCAAGAGGTTGATTCATCGGGTGATCATAAATCATGCGGACTGATAAACAAACTCCCTCGCGTTTGACCTAGGCGGGAAAGTACAGGATCATGCGCATTGCGCATTTCAAGTCGTGTTGTTTTACTGGTGCGGCAAGGCCTTAGAGCTTGTCACCGTTCCTACTGCGCCCGCTTGATTCTGTTGGCGCTTGGACGAACGAGGAGCTTAAATTGGCTAAAGAAGAATTGATTGAAATGGCTGGCGTTGTGCAGGAAGTCCTGCCGGATTCGCGTTTCCTGGTCGAAATGGAAAACGGCCATTCGATCGTGGCCTACACGGCCGGCAAGATGCGTAAGCACCATATCCGTATTCTGGCGGGTGACAAGGTAACGCTGGAGTTGTCGCCTTATGATCTGACCAAGGGTCGTATTACCTTCCGTCATATCGAAGGTCGCGGTCCTGGGCCAGCAGGCGGCAATCGCCGTTAACGCTTCGTTGCTCATCATAGCCATCTTGTCATGAGCGAACTGGTGATTGAAACGGGGTCAAACCCCGTTTTTACCGTGATCTGGCTGCATGGTCTGGGCGCGGATGGTAGTGACTTTGAGCCGATTATTCCGTATCTGGGTTTAGATCCGGCGGTAGCGGTTCGGTTTGTGTTTCCCAATGCACCTCAGATTCCGGTGACCTGCAATGGCGGCTATGTCATGCCGGCCTGGTACGACATTATTTCCCTTGCGCCGAATAGCCGGGAAATCGACGAGGCCGGTTTACTGGCCTCGCGCGAGCGATTGCGGGCGCTGATTGCCGGTGAGGCGGCGCGAGGCGTTCCTGCCGAACGCGTTTTTCTGGCGGGTTTCTCCCAAGGGGGTGCTGTTGCCTATCTGACGGGGCTGACACATCGTGAACCTTTGGCTGGGATTGTGGCGCTATCGACCTATATGCCTAGCCCAGGCCAGGTTGAGGAAGGGGCGACGGATGCAGGTCGTCGGACCCCGCTTTTTATCGGGCATGGCACGCATGATGACGTGGTCTCTCTGACCATGGGTGAGATTGCCCGCGATGTGGTTGCTCGTCTGGATTGTGTTTTTGACTGGCATACCTACCCGATGGGACACGAGGTGTGTCTCCCGGAAATCCAGGCGATTGGTGCCTGGTTCAGTCAGCGGATGCTAAACACAGGCAGCTAACCTTCATGCTTTCTGGTTAGAAGGATATGCATTAAAAGTAGTTGATCCTGCGGCTGGTCGCGCTATGCTTTGTCGCATACCTCTGTAGGAGATGTCGCGATGAAGCGAAGCATGCTAATGAATACCACCATTGCTCTGGTAGCGTTAAGTGCTGTGGGCCAGGCCATGGCCGCCAGCCCGGCCGTAACCCCTTATTTTGCAGCCAATTGCGCGAACTGCCACGGTACGGACGGCAAATCGGTCACGCCGATTATGCCAAAGCTGGCGGGTCAGGATCGGGAGTTTATCCTTGAGACCTTGCGCGCCTACAAAGCCGGTACGCGGTCAGGAACGATCATGCCGCAGCTATCGAAGGGCTATACGGACGACGAGTTCGTGCAGCTGGCCGATTATTTCTCCACCGTGAAATAAGGAGGCGATCATGCCGCGATTTAACGAAAGCCGTCGCCGCCTGCTGCAGGGATTGGGCGCTTCCTCAACGGTACTGATGGTGCCGGGTATGGCTGAAGCCGCAAAAGTGGCGAAGCAGCCGCGTGGCAAGGTGGTGATTATTGGTGCCGGTTTTGCCGGTGCGACCGCCGCAAAGTATCTGCGTAAGTGGAGCGATAAAGGCATTGATGTCACACTGATCGAGCGGAATATCGAGTTTATTTCCTGCCCAACATCGAATGAAGTGCTGGGGGGTAACCGGGATTACAAAACGCTAGTACATAGCTATGAGGGCCTACGTAAGCACTGGGGTGTCAAACTTGTTCGTGCCAGCGTAACCGGGGTAGATACCGAGAAAAAGATCGTTCGCACCGATACCGGCGGCAGCTATAACTATGACCGTCTGATTGTGGCGCCGGGCATCGATTTCATGTTCGACCAGATCGAGGGCTACGATGCCTCGGCCCAGAAAACCATCCTCCACGCCTGGAAAGCGGGGCCGCAAACGCTGGCGCTGCGTCAGCAGCTTGAAACCATGCCGGATGGTGGCGTGTTTGTCTTGTCGATACCAAAGGCACCGTATCGTTGCCCGCCGGGGCCCTACGAGCGTGTCTGTCAGGTTGCATGGTATTTCAAGCAGCACAAACCCAAAGCGCGCATTGTGGTGCTGGATGCCAATGACAGCATTGTGTCTAAAGGCAAGTTGTTCCAGGCGGCCTGGACGAACGAGTATCCAGGCATGATCGATTACCGGCCTGGCTGGAATGTCACAGGTCTGGATGCCGCCACAAAAACCGTGACCAGTGACGTCGGTGATACCTTTAGCGGTGATGTGCTGAATATCATTCCGCCGATGCGCGCCGGAGATATTGCCCGGCAGATCGGTCTGGTCAATGTGAATGACCGTTGGGCGGGGGTGAATTGGACATCACTCGAATCAACGGCCGTGCCGCACGTGCACGTGCTGGGCGATGCCGTGTTTGCTGCGCCCCAGATGCCGAAATCGGGCCATATGGCTAACCAGCATGGTAAAGCCGTGGCATCGGCATTGGTCGAGATCTTCTCCGGTCGCGAGCCGAAGCCAATGCTCATGGCAAATACCTGCTATTCGATGCTGGATAACAAGCAGGGGGTTCATGTGGCATCTGTGCACCGCTACAACCCGGAAAAGCAGGTGCCACTCATTGTCGAGGGTAGCGGTGGTGTTTCGAATGGGCCGTCAGTCGAGGAGGGTCGCTACGCGCACGGCTGGGCGATCCAGATATGGGCTGACACACTGACCTAATACCGTGCCCGCCAGTAGTTTGATCAGCTGCCGGTGAATTCGGTGTAGGCGGGAAACCAGTTGTTTCCGATGCGTAGCGAGTGAGCATGCCGTATGGCATTGGTGACTGCCATCGCCGTGACTTCGCCGGCTGCGGTGGCCATCTGCATCAGGTCGACGGGCGTCGCGTTTTTGCCCGTGGCCAGCGCAAAGAGCGTGTCGCCATCCATGGCGGTATGTACCGGGCGGATGGTGCGGGCCAGGCCATCGTGGCCAACCTGGGCGAGTCGTTGCGCCTGGGCTTTGTCGAGACGCGCATCGGTCATGATGACACCAATCGTGGTGTTGCTGCCTGCTTTGAGTCCATTCGAAGATAAGCCGTTCAGTTCAGCATCGACGGCGTTCAGGCATGTCAGTGAATCCGGTGTGGTTCGGGCACCAGCGAGAATCTGACTCGTCTTTGGGTCAATGACGTCACCGACCGCGTTACAGGCGACGATAGCAGCGATAGTGATCCCATTAACGGCCACGGCTGCCCAGCCGAGCCCACCACGCATCGCGCACGCGGGGCCATTGAGCTTGCCGACAGTGGCACCGGTGCCGGCACCGATGTTGCCTTGTAAGAGCGACCCTTCAGGGTTCTGCACTGCTTCGACACAGGCTTGGTAACCCGCGTTGGCGTCGGGGTAGATGCCGGAGCCGTTAGGTTGGGTGAAGTCATCCACCCATAAATCAAAGAGCACGGCAGCGGGAACAATCGGCACCCGGACAGGGCCAACGCTAAGTCCGTAATCATGCTCTTTCAGCCAGTGCATCACACCGCTGGCAGCATCAAGGCCAAAGGCGCTGCCACCGCTCAGAACGATGGCGTTAACTTGCTGGACGGTGCTGCTCGGGTTGAGCAGATCGGTTTCCCGCGTGCCCGGTGCGGCGCCGACAACAGCAACGCCAGCGGTGGCACCCTCCGGACAGAGTATGACGGTACAGCCGGTCGGGCGTCGCGGGTCACTGAAATGACCGATATGAATCCCGGCAAGATCGGCGAGGCTGGCCTGTTGCATGGTGCCTAATGAAGGTTAGAGTTTCCGGTCCTGGGGTTCAACCATCAGGCGCTCGGAATAAATTCCTTGTCGTCCTGGTGCTTGCGTTCGAATTTGAGAAATCCGTAGTAACCACATTTCTTGCCGTTCGGAAATTCGCGGCAGACCGAGGGGCGCCCCTCGTAGATCGTACAGCGCCGAGCCTCAAGGTCAAGGAACATGCACGATGTTTTATAGATGTGGTCTTTACGGTGTTTCAGAATACGTTCGTTAACATACTCGTCCGGGTCATCAGACTCAAATTCGTACTGACGCGTATAACGAAGGCGTGCGGCATCTTCAGAAATGCCGAAATAATAGGCCAGACGGGCGATATCTTTGTCCGTGACAACGATCCGCGGATACGTGCAGCAGTACCCCGGGCACTTGCTACAGTTGTAGTCTACTTTTGATTTAGTCATGTCAGGATTGTATAGCGATTGTTGAGTCGGCGGCATGCGCTCATATAATGCAGCATTGTTCAGGGAGATGACATGGCAACACCAGTGGCCGAGCAGGCGGCATTGTTGGCAAAGAAGATGGGAATCGATACGCCAGCCGCAGAAGTGATTGAAACCTACACCCGTATCCTGGCAAGAGCATCATTGCTGGTGCTGCTCGGGCCGGCACGCAATGTCCTGCGCGGCAACGCCGGTGATGAGCGAAGCTTCGCCGATGAACAGGATTACGAATTCTTCCGTCAGATGCTTGAGAAAACCGCAATCGCCGAGTTCTTCCAGCATGAGGTCTGGGGTCCGCATCGTGTGCTTATGGACATGATCACGATTGAAGAGGGCAGACGGGTGCCCGTCTACCGCGTCTTCTGGAATGAGCGACAGAAGTTTCTAGCAGACCATGATGATGCAGAAGCCTTCAAGGCAACGGTAGAACCGATGATTGCATCGGTCGCCATGCTGCTCGGGGTCGACTGGGCGGACTGGATGCTGGATGTGGGTCAATGAACACGGCCGCGATCTACTTTGCGTTGAAACATACGCACATCGCGTTGGTTCTCGTGAGCTTTCTGCTGTTTGCCTGGCGAGGTTATCTGGCAATCGATGGCCGTTATCAGGTAACGCGAACCCGTACCCTGCTCATTCATGGTGTTGATACGCTCTTGCTAGTCTGCGGTGTATCGTTGGCGGTGCTGCTCGGTTTAAACCCGCTGGCAACGCCCTGGCTGTTAGCCAAGATCGTCGCGCTGGTGTTGTATGTTGTGATTGCGACAATAGCAATCAAACGCGGCAAGACGCGGCGTCAACGCAGAGTTGCCTGGTGGCTGGCGATGGTGGTTTTTGCCTACATGGTGATGACGGCGATCAGCAAAAGTCCCCTGTTGTTTATAGGCACCTGATGCCAGTGAGTATATTGCTCTGGCGTTTGCTGGCAATACTCTCCGTATTGTTGGGTGTGATCGGCGTTATCGTGCCGGGTTTGCCTACGGTGCCGTTCATGATTCTTGCCGCCTGGGCTGCTAGTAAAGGCTGGCCACAGCTCGAGCGCTGGCTGGTGAATCACAAACGTTACGGCCCGCCTATCAGCCGGTGGCGGGTCAATGGCGCCATTCCCCGCCGTGCGAAAATTTACGCCTCAGCCATGATGTTATTGAGCGTAACGATTCTGATCCTAACGGATATGCCCACATGGGGCTTGCTCGGTGTCGTTACAGTGATGGGGCTGACACTCGTCTGGATGTGGCGGCGCCCCGACTGAAGCGCCGCTGAGATTGGGTTATTTCGAAAGCTGACGACCAAGCGCAGCACCACTGCCACCGCCAACGCCTGCGCCGACCACCGCACCTGTTGATCCGCCCATCGAATTACCGACCGCGGCACCCGCGCCACCACCAACGGCACCGCCGACGACCGCCCCGGTTTTACCCTTGCCTTTGGTCGTGACTGCCGCCCCGGTTGCACCACCGACAGCGCCACCCACCACAGCACCCGTGCTACCACCAATGGCATTGCCGAGCGCCGCGCCGCCAGCACCGCCCAGTGCGCCGCCGAGGCCGCTTTTAAGGTTGCTATCGGCCAGTGCAGCACCAGAAACCAAGGTTAAGGCGCAGAGAAATAGGGTCGCACGTTTCATTGTGATGCTCCATTGAATGCGTAAGTAACAGTTTTAATCATATACCAAGGTTCAGGATGGATCACTCGCGCTAAGCTCGTGGAGCACAGTCTGTTCTGATCCTATGGGGTTCGTGTGGCAATATGGCACCTGTGAACTATTTACAAAAAACTCTTTTCCTTGGGCTGCTGCCCCTCTTGCTCGTTGCTTGTGCCACGCCGGAGCGCAAGCAGGCGCTGCCATCTGTACAGGTGCAGGAGGCAGAGGTATCTGGCCTTTCCAATGTCCGTTATGCGCCAAGAACCAAAGCCGGCATCGATGCTTATTTGAGTGACGTCAAATCCGCAGCTGCCAAACGCCCCGCGTCGCCATCGCGCAGGATGTCGCTTCTGGCCATTTCAGGGGGAGGTGACAATGGGGCCTTTGGTGCCGGTTTGCTGGTGGGGTGGACTAAACGTGGTAATCGGCCACAATTTGATCAGGTCACCGGGATCAGCACAGGCGCATTGATTGCACCGTTTGCCTTCCTCGGGTCAGATTACGACCCGGTCCTTGAGGATCTGTTCACGAAGGTTTCGCCGGAGGATATCTATAAAGAACGTGGCTCCTTGAGCGTTGTATTTAGTGATGCGATTGCAGATGCAACGCCGCTCAAGATACTTATCGATAAAACCATCGACCCGGAGATGCTCAAACGCATTGCCAGAGAGTATCAGCAGAAGGGACGCTTGTTGTTGATTGGCACGACCAATATAGACACCGGGATGTTGGTCTTATGGAACATGGGAAAGATTGCCGCTGCCGGTACAGCGCCAGCCCAGAAGCTATTCCGCGACATCATGCTTGCATCTGCAGCAGTTCCCGGGGCGTTCCCGCCGGTGTTACTGGAAGCGGAAGTTGATGGAGAGCAATTTCATGAACTGCACGTCGATGGCGGTCTGGCCGCACAGGTTTATCTCTATCCACCGCCGGCCGGGAAAGTGGCTTTCCGCTCGGGGCTGATCAAATCTAGCAAGCGTGAGGCCTACATTATCCGGAATGCGCGCGTTACCCTGGACTGGGAAGAAACCGAGCGAAACGGACTGGGTATTCTTGGCCGTTCTGCCAAGAAAATGGTTCAGTCACAGGGGATGGGAAACCTATACCAGTTGTATCTGATCACTCAAAGAGACAACGTGGGTTTCAATCTCGCCTATATCGGTAACGACTTCGAGGCGGCTCATCCCAAAGAATTCGACCGCGTTTACATGAATGCGCTATTTCAGTACGCCTACCAGAAATCCGCGAAAGGTTACCCCTGGCAACATAGACCACCTGGGCTTGAGAAAAGTACAGAAGAAGACCTGATGCCGAGGAAAAAGCGGAAAGGTTAGTCACGTCTGAATGGGCTGAATGCGTCACACCTGGGCTGTGGATTTTAGGCGTTAGGGAAATTTATAGCCTTTTTCGTTGAAGAGTTGCAGGCAAACATCAACCACATTGGGGTCTAGTTGAATGCCGCGCTGTTTGGAGATTTCAGCCAGAGCGGCATCGAGCCCTAAACCCGCCCGGTAAGGGCGGTGAGAAGACATTGCTTCTACGGTGTCGGCGACGGCGAGAATACGTGCCTCAATGATGATCTGTTCTGACTTGAGGCCGTGCGGGTATCCCGAACCGTCCAGACGTTCATGGTGCTGAAGCACAGCATCGGGAATGGGCCAGGGCGACCGAATGGCTTTCAGGATGTCGTAACCCACCTGGGGATGGAGTCGAATCAGACTTATTTCCAGGTCTGTGAGTTTCCCGGGTTTGTTGAGTACTTCAGCTGGCACCTGAATTTTTCCGATGTCATGAACCATGCCGGCGAGGCGAATACCGTGGGCTTTATCGTTTGATAAGCCTAGCTCAAGCGCAATTCTTTCCGAGAGATCTGCAACGCGCTGCTGATGTCCCGCTGTGTAAGGATCTCGTTTTTCGAGCATCGTGGCCAACGCGTGGAAACTCTCTTCAAGGTTCGAGTGTTCAGAGATGCCGCTGATAAATTCCTGTGCGAGGTTTTCTGAAACATTGAGCAGATTGTTCTTTTGCTCCCGCTCGGTTGCAAGCATGAGCGAGCGTCGGAAAGAAGTGAAAATGCCAACTAACCCTATGAGCCAGACAATGCCATAGGTCCAGACCAGTGACTGAATTGCCTTTGCTGCAATCGCTTCGCCATGCGTGAGGTCGATCATGGTGCTGATGCCGCCACGAACCTCACCAAGGCGGTATCCCTGTTCGCTGTGGCATTTGAGGCACTTTTCCTCAACATACAGCGGTTGCATATAGCGGAAGGACCTGCTGCCGTCAGGCTTCGATTCGATAGTCGATGCCTTGAGGCTACCTTGCTCAAACCCCAGTAGCGCTTGTTTTTCCCATGCATCAGGTGTGTTCATCGGATTTAAGGGGTGCAGACTGCTCATGCGACCATTGATGCCGCCTTGCCCATAGAAATCCTGAAATAGCTGGCGTGTCATATATGCAGGATTGATCAGGGTCAGCTGTTCGCCATCCTTGGTGACGATATCCCGCTTGGGTGTCTTCAGGTAGGGATTAGGCGGATACTTTTCAGACGGAGGGACATAGACGCCGCCAAAGTGAGAAGCCCAGCTCCTGAAGCTGATAACGCTGTCCAAAAGCGAACGAGCTTGTAC
>JACCDN010606056.1_pt1 | contig 36112 bp, 66 predicted proteins | sample 7441691 | NCBI WGS metagenome assembly JACCDN01 (sample SAMN15323439, study PRJNA562643) | freshwater metagenome | isolation source: river surface water | place: USA:Blue River Watershed | collected 2017-08-16
CCCCCCGCAGAGCCAGTTTCACTACTGCCACGACTCCCGCCATTACCGCCAGCTGAGTATGTCGACCCAGTAAACAAAAATATTCCCGAACCGCCGCTCGTTTGGTTTCCGTCAAAACCCGGACTACCTGCACCGCCGCCGCCTGCACCACCTGCGCCATTACCGCCTGAGCCCGGCGTATTACCGCCACGGTTGCCTTGCCCAGACGTGCCTGCACCACCCGATATAAATCCAGAGCTGTCACCCGCGCCGCCGCCAGAACCACCAGAAATGCCCACCCATCCGGAACCACCACCGCCGCCGCCAATAGCAGCAGCCGCGCCTGAGAAATTAAATGATGAGTTGCTACCAGAAGCGCCGCTCGTACCAAGGGAGCCTGTAGCCGCTGCCCCGGCGCCAACTACTACTGCATACGACGCGCCAAGAAAGACGTTTCCCGCACCTTGGACTACACCACCGCCTCCGCCACCGCCGCCACCGCGAAGTGAGCCTGTTGCAGCAGCTCCAGCTCCGCCTCCCGCTACGATGAAAAAGGTAATAGCGTAGACGGGATTTGTAAAAAACGGCGCCCATGTATTGGCGACAGGGCTAAACCATTCAGGGTTTGCAAGTGTGCTGTTGTAGCGAATAAACCCGGCAGCTCCGGTCGGCCTTTGGGCAGTAGTCCCTGAAGGAAGCAGCAAAGCGCCGGTTCCGCTACCGCCCGTCACATCAAGCTGCGTTGCCCCAACCGTACCCTGACTCGGCGCAATCACCTGAGTAATCGGGCTGGTGTAGTACACATAGATGTTGCTTGTACCGCTGGGTGGTGCGGATGTAAATGTGATTGTGTTGCCGCTGACCGTGAACGCATCACCGGGGTTTTGTGGGACGTTCTCGATGACCGCTTGGACTTGAGCAACAGACGCAACAGGACGTGACAGCGTGAAAGCTGTCGTAGAACCATTACCGTTGAAGAAGTCAACGGCAGGCGTGAAAGCCTGTTGATCGGGAGTGTTGCCTATGTAGCTCATGTGATGTTCAGTACAGAAGTGATTACGTCAGCTGAGGCGGCTGCCGAGGAAATGACTTTTAGCACGTCCCCCGTCACCATGACAAACTTTTGATCCCCGCCTACGACAACAAGCGACCCGCCTACCGGGACTACGGCATTCCTCACAAGGTAGTAGTCCACTGCAGAAACGGTCACGTATGCGCTCACCGTAATTGGAGCTGTGGTCGTGTTGGCAAGGGACAACCCGATGACTGTTGTCTGAGTCGCCGCGCCAACAGTGACAACCGATGCAGCTGAAGTGCCCACATCTTTGTTGAGGTATCGGGTAAAAGTATTTGGCATGATTTATCCTAAGGCAATTGCCATCGCAACAGCAGTACCAGCTGGGTCACCGATTGGAATAGAAATATCCCCAGACCCCAGCAACGAAGTGCTGTTAATTGTTTTGATGTTTGAGCCACTCACCAGCGCATCTTGTTTTGCGTTGAACGTAGACCAGTCAGTACTTGTCAAATAACCATTCACTGACGAAGTCGCCGCTGCCATGCTGATAGCGCCGGTTGTCGAATTGAACGACACGGGCGCAGTACCGGAGATTGCCGCACGCACGCGGGCGTCTGTGTAGTAAAGGTTGGTGCCTTCTGTGATTGACGAAGTGGTCAGAGTCTTGTTCTTCCACAAAGTAGTAGAAGACTCATACTGAAGCACTTGGTCGTTGGCGATTGACGTGATCTGTACGTCATGAATTTCGTCCAGCTCGTACCCATTTTGAATACGGGTCTGAATCTCGCCCTGCGTGGCATGCACACGCGTGACGATACCAACATACACCAAATGGTTGGGTGCATAAGGTTTGGTCTGTGTGTAGCCACCTGCAGTAGTGGGGCTCAAGTAGAGAATGCCGCCTTCAGTTAGACCTGACGTGTTCAGTCCAGACACAAGGCCTGAAATCACAACAAAGCCATTCTGGTTGTTTGGGATATCCGCTTGGATCATCCCGTATGTTTGCGCAGATGTTGCGTCAGAGGTTGCTAATGCTTTTTGCACCAGCATTTTGTTGCCTGAAGCCCCAGCTGGGTAGACGATGGTGCCCTTTGTTAATGTTGCACCAGTTTCATTACGAACAGCTGCAATCAGGTTACCAGTTGACGAAGAGATGCCGACACTGAAGTCAACCGAAGTACCAACCCGAGACAAAACAACACTGCCGTCTACAGACGTGACCGTCTCCACCTTATCTGAGTTAAGGTTCGTGAAGTTGCTATCAACCTCGTTGTTGGTAAGGGGGCTGCCCTTACCTGCTCGGGTAACAATCGTTGACATCAGCTAGTCCTTAGCTAACAGTAACCGCCCAAGTGATGCTCATCGCGTCGTCCACGCCTTTGTTCACCACGGCAAAGACCGTGCGGCACAGCAACGTACCGCCTGAGCTGGCGTTGAAGATACCTGCCTCTGTCACCGCACCTGTGCCAGTTCCTGCAGGGAACGAAGCTACGTAGGTGGTAACGGCTGCGGCAGTGGTACCGCTTGTCAAAGCAACACGACCGAGCTCTGATTGAAGCGCCGTGTCTCCAGCTGCAGCTGCCGTAGTACCCGCGCCGACAGCCATATGGCTCATGATCGTGGGGGTGCCGGTCATGCGCGCCGCAATAAACTCTTTGCCGGTTGTGACTACGAGGTTTTTGATCTCGCGTTTGTCTTTGAGCGACCCGTCTGCGTTGAATAGCTGAATGGTGACGTCGCCAGTGATTCTGATTTGGTCGTTAATCATGGGGTTTCCTTATGTGAACGTTCTTGACTCACCGACATAGTCTTCAGCAAAGTAGGTGAAATCGCAATAACCTTGTGACCGCAAACTGCCCGAGCTGTCCGCTGTCACCGAGTCTGTAGCCCTGTTTTGCAGGGTTTTCGCTATCGCGTCCGTAACGAATGATACATTGCTTAGCGATTTAGTGAAAGTGTAAGTAGCCCCATCGTTGAGGTCAAACGAGTCGATCATGCCGACCCCATCGGTCAGCAGCTTTGTAATGGCAAAACTTAGCTGGTCCACCGTTGAAACAGAGTCAACCAGTGTTTTGACGAACGAATACGCCTGCGCGTCAGTGACCCCAACAGAGTCAGCAAAATTGCGAATGAACACCAGTGTGACGGTTATAGCGTCTGCGGTGGCTACAACGTCTGCCAGTGCTTTGCTGAAAGCAAAAATGGGCTCTGGTTGCGTCAGAGTAACAGCGTCAGCGAACCCTTTCGCAGTAGAGATGAACGTTTGATCGAGAGCTACAGCCGTGTCGGCAATGTAGCGGTAACGTCCTGACTCATCCACCTCCATAGCAACCACGAGCTCGATGTATGAGACGGCTGATACTGGCAGCGCATAGGAAACCGCAGCAGAGGGCTGCACAGCTGTTGCAGCTGCGCGAATGTAGTGAACTTCAGTAGAGACTGACGGGTTGACAACCGACAGGCTCGCGCGCAGCCGCGTGGCCGAGGTCTCCGCAGAGACTACTACGGACGAGGCGCGCAACTTCATTAGAAGTCACTCCGCACCTTGAACTTCAAAACGTCATACACAGTCTGAATTTGGGTATCAGAGAACGTAATCTGAATCTCGCCTTCAAACTCGCCCGAAGCAGTAAGCATGGAGGGGGCTGAAGCAGGGTAGAAAGTGATCTGGCCATTAGGGCCATCGGTAATTGAGCCGGGTACGGTGGCCTGCAGCGTGGTGCTACCGACTGCTCGAAATTTCAGCACGGCGGTGGCGCCGGTCACGTTGACAACGTTGCCAGTCGTCTCATCCGTAATAGTGCACACCAGCGCGGGGCGGGTGTCGTTCTGAACCAGTTTGATCTTGTCGCTCATGCAAACCTCTGGAATTCGATGCGTGCAGCTGCACGGGTCAAGCCCTTATACACACGTGTACGTACTTCAGCCATATTGTCGTTGAAGCGCTTGGTGTAGTCCATCGCAGTCTTCGGGTCGTAGTACGGTTGGTTGGGTGTGTTGTACAGGCGCGCGCGGGCGCCATGAGCGATGTACTCAAGGAAACGCTCGTAGATTTCCTCGTCAATCGTGGTGGACGCGCGCTTTGGTGCAATCGCGGCCCGCACCTTCAGTTTGTTTGCCTCAGTGACGATGGGCTTAGTCACAAGCCGCACGACGCCAGCGCGTGGGCGGAAGTAGTAGTACGGGTTGCCCGAGAGGTCAGCCCAATTCGAAGTGCGGTAAATTTGGTTCAGCTCTTCTTGGGCCTTAGGGATCAGCAGTTGGTCGCCATAGTACGCCTGCATGATCTCCACTACTTTGTAGTTCGAGTCATTTGCATCTAGCTCATATTCCCCGATGTCTTTGATGCCAGTGATGGCGTCAAGCTCTTCTTGCAGGTAGTGTGTCTCTTCGCAAAACTGAATGCACGAGTTGCGAATGGCCTGCACAGCCACGATCTCGGGCACGTCCTGCACGTAGGGCATGACCTCGGGTAGAAAGACTTCGTATGAAACGGCGGTCATTGTGCAGAACCTCTAACTGGAGGGTTACGGGGGCCGAGAGCCTGAGTTGGGTCGTTGGTGACTTCAGACGCAGTCTTACCTTGGACAGCGCCCATGAAGGTAGTGATGTAGCCTTGAGCCAGCTGCAAGCCGGGGGCATACTCGGCGTCCTTGCTACAAGCGCGGTACAAAATGTAGTCGACTAGCGCAGACTGGAAAATGTCAAAAATCGCAATTGGCTGATTTTCGTTCGTCAAGTCTGCCGGTTGGGCTGAATAGTTCAGCTCAACATATTGGGTGCCCGTATTGGGTGGGTACACAAAAAACGCGGCTTGATCTTGGTTGGAGTAGATGTAGTTCCGAACCTCAGCCTTGGCTGTATCTGTGTGCCAGTTGGGGTTGAATCCGTCAATGATCTCACGCGAGACCAAGCGAATGGCGCGCCCGGGTGTTGTTCCGTTTGTGCCCATGTTGCGATACACAGACAACAAGAGCCAGCCGTCGGCTGGTAGAGTTTGGCGGGTTCCAGCCACCAGCTGCTTTGACACAGTGGTGGAGGAAGCGCTCGGTTGAAGGGTCACGATTTGGCGTACGCCGTCATTGAGCCACGAAAGCAATTCGGCTCGCGTCCAACGGATGTTGGCCAAGTCGATCAGCTGGACCGTAGCTTTATCAATAATGGTTTTTGCGGTTACCGTGCCCATTGCCTACCTTACGGTGTTACTGCTACAGCAGCTTGAATTGCTGGAACCTGAGTACCGGCCCACAAACCTTGAACAACCAAGTTGTTCGCAGTTGCAGAACCAGCGTCAAGGCCAGTAATACCCAAAGCCTGAGTGTATGTAAAACCTGCAGAGACCAAGCCATCAATGTTGGCAGTGGTGTCCTCAGCAATTACAGCTTGGGCTTGTGGGAGAGATAAGCCACTGGCGATCAGATCGTCGATTACTGCCATGTTTAGCTCCTAAGGTTAAATTGATGCAGGGAGGGCCGAAGCCCTCCCGCGCCCGCTAGCGGGGTGATTAACCTGCGGCGACCAACAGTGCCAAGCCGTTTGCTTGGGCAACTTGAGTACCGTACACGTTCAAGCCGCGCACCAAGGTACCGAAGTCGTTGGGGTTCTGCAAGCTTTCGACTTTCGCGATTTGCGAAGCAAAAGTGATCGCAGACTTGTGACCAGCCATCACAGCGTGACGCTTCACAGTACCGGCGCTAACAGCGTCAGTGCCAGTGTTGGGGTTCATCCAAGTGCGGCCAGCTGCGCCACGTGGAACCAAGTTGCTCACGTACACAGTGAAACGGTCGATCATGCCGATCTTGCCGTTGCGCAAAACGCTAGAAGCGTCACCCATGAACTGGGCTTGAGCCAAGTTCGATTGCATCAAGATTTGACGCTCTGTGGGGGTGATGATCAACCAGCGGTCTGTCTCAGGCACGTTGGCTTCGTCCAACACGCTTGACAAAGCAGTGATGCTCTGCAAGATGTTAGAGGCAGTCAAAGTGATGGCGGCAGAGTCGGTGCCGAGGTTGTAGCCACCAGAGATCGCACCAGCGGTAGCGCCTTGGTTAGCGGCAGCGCCTTGGTTGAAGTTGGTGTACAACACGTCTTTGTCGATGTTGATCTTCATCTGCATAGCAGCGTCGTTGGTGAACATGTCCATCAACTTGGGCTTGGCTTGCAGTTCCAACACGTTGTTCACGTTCACGCCGAAGTACTTACCCTTGTTGATCACCAAAGAGATGGTGCTGGGGGCGGGCACTTCGTAAGCCAAGTTTTGGCCAACAGAGTAGTTGTTGATGGTGATTGATGGGATTGTGTTGATGATCACAGTGTCGCCCATACCGGTGATGTCACCTTGCCAGTCGGTGTTAGCGATTTCGCCAAACACGGTGGCGGCATAGAACTTCTGTGCCAACTTGCCAGACCAGAGGGCTGGAATGAACGTGCCAGAGTAGGCTGTACCTGAGTAAGCTACTTGGCCGCCGGGGGTGTTGAAGCCACCGGCGTTAATGGGATACGCTGCTGCAGCGGTGATTGTGGACATGGAAGTGCTCCTGTTGTTAAAAAACGGTTTGGTTTACCGCCATGTCCTGTGGTGCTGCTTAATAGCGAATGCGACCTTCAGTAGTGGCGGCGTGGATATCATTTTCAATCTGCACCGCTTGTGCTTCGTCAATCAGGCCGCGTCTCCATTCAGAGTAAAACGCATCAATATCCTGTTGGGTATAAACGCGCTTATCTACGTTTGGATTCGTAGGAGCCGGTGACGTACGCGAGCGGGTCGGTGCTACTTGACTCTGAAGATTTGGCTTACCGGGCTGAGGGGCAGGCGCAATGGCTTTCTTGTATTGATTGAAGATGTTTGCCGTGCGTGTGGCGTCCAACGATTCGTACGCGTTGTTAAGCGCATACTGGCGTGGCATGCCGTATACAGGGTCAACTTCTGCCAACCAAGCCAAGAACCCTTGGTCTACATTGAGGGCTTGCCAATCTGGCACCGCTGTTGCCAAAGCAGTCTCATAGCGGTCTTTATCAGACACCACTTGACGCTCAGACACGTTGCCTAGCTTACCCTTCAACTCATTGATTTCGGCGCGGAGCTGGGCTTCAAGTTCGCGGCTTCCCGCGAGTTTCTGCTCAGTTGCACGGTCGATCAAATCAATCAGATCAGAACCAAAAGCTTCTTTGTCTTGTTCAGTGATAAGAGTCTTTGCCGGGGCCGGAGTGGTTGGCGCGGCGGGCTGCGCTTTAAGTACTGCGTTGTCGGCTACGAGCTGTTTGATCTGGTCATTCATCTCGCGCACTTGCGCGTACAGGCGTGGCACCTCTGCGTCAAACTTACCTTTCAGAGAGTGGTAGCGTTGCTCCCATGTTTCTTCAGGTACCGCTGGCTTTGGGTCAGTCTCTTGCGAAATGGGTTGCGGTTGTGGTTCAGGATCAGGCTGAGGGGGCTGGGCTATTGGTTCACCAGTGTCTGGGTTTACAGGCTGGGTTCCGTTTAGCTGCGCAACAAGCGCGTCAGCTTCTTCAACTTGCTGTTGAACAGCACGAGGCAATGACATTTCTATCTCCTTCGCTCCGACTACGCTGGGGGGCTCCAGTTACGGTCTGCCCACTCACGCTTACGGTCAGCTACTACGGTTTAATTTTGACTCTGGGCTCCGACTCAACGGTCAGCTCAGGGTCTGCGGGTTTTAGCCAACAAGGTGCTACCCTCATCGACAAGGTCAAGGATTTCCTTAACCTGCAATGCCCGGCCTTGCAGCCGAAGCATTTCATCTTTATCTCTTGCTTCACACAGGCGCATGAGCGTATCTGCGTGTTGCTTTTGCCAGAATTCTATCAGTGGATTGAACTCTTGCGTTTTCAGTAGTGTAAGACAACGAGCAACTCGCTCGTCAACTCGCACTGTCATTTATTTGCACATGCCGTCAGTTTTGGCAGACTCTTGGCTGACTTCTTTACCACCACGCTTGAGCGTGCTGAAGATGTCGCCGTTCGAACCGCCGCCGCCAACAGCGCCACCTTTGGACATGCCATCGGTCTTGGCTGATTCTTGCTTGTACTCAGCTGAACGCTTTTCCATTGGGTTGATTGCTTGCATAGGATTTCTCCGGTTAAGTTGATGCGATTATGTACAACATTCTACTGTTGTCAAGAGGCAACTCCACCCATGGGGGCGAAATTGTTTGCTACGGGTGCGCCGTTTTGTAACGTTGCACCGGGGCGTGCGTTCGGCGGTGTGCCGCCTGCTTGCGCCTGACCATTCTGCTGCTCAAGCATCATCTGCTGTTGAGCTGCCATATTCTGTGCCTGCTGCATGCGCGCCTTGATGATCTCCACCGGTGGCACGATGTTGTCAGGGTTGAGGTCCAACGTCTTCGCTGCTTGGCGCAACAATTCTGCGATACCTTCAACGCCAACGATCTGCTGAGTGATCGGGTTAGACAACGCGATCTGCAAGAACTGGTTCTGACGCATCTGAGCCTGCTCCTTGATCATCAAAGAAACAGCGCCGCGCGCAACGATGTTGACGTCGCCCTTCAAGTCTGGGTCATCGCCGTAGCGCATGTTGTAAAAATACAACCGCTCGATGGCCAAGCGAAGCACGTTCTCGTCGATGTTGGAGATCACCTGCTTGATGGCCTTGCCAGCGTTAGACATCAGCATGCTCATGCCCGTAGCCGTACGGCCAGCGCCGCCAGCTGCACTGTCGCCAGTCATGTAGCGAGGAATGCCCGTGTACTCGTCAGCCAAGACAGAGAACTTCTCGTACACCGCCATGAGCTCGTTTGACAAGCTCGAAGGCTGGAAAAACTGCATGGGTGTCGCACCACCAGCCATAGGATCAGAAGTGACTTGCCACACCTTCCATGGGTACATCTGCGTGATGTTTTCGCCCTGAGGCAAGCGGTCAATGTTGTACACCACCTGCGGGCCCGAGGCGATGGACATGTTGTTTACAAGCGCACGCGCAGCTGCGTTGCAGATATCTTGCGTATCTCTACACAGATCAGCAACAGAGTTACCCCAATACGCTCCCGGAACTTCTTCATAGCTGGCCTTGTAGTATGGTTTGCGACCCAATGGATCGGGGTTGATGACGGCTTTGATGACCCACGTACCAATGACCCAAGCCTCGATGGGATAGTCCATCAAGGGGTCTGGCACTTCTTCCTCAGTCATGCCCCAGTCACGCAAGAGCTGACCTTGCACATTGCCCCAGTACTGCAGTGCGTCAATCAACTGCGAGGGGTTCTGCTGCACACCCATTGTCGACTTGCCTTCAGCCGCAGCCTTGTTCATGTCAACGTAAATCCAATCACGAAGGCCGCCCTTGCCGTACTCCTCGAGAACCATACGAATGGCGCCGTCACTGTAGCCTTCAACACCAATCAGCGCTTGCAAGTCAGCGCGATGCAGTTTGTGGCGTTCAATCAACGCACCGTCGTCAACCGATGACGCGTCAGCTGCAGGGTAGATGTTGAATGGGTCTACGCGTTCCCACTCGAGAGACAACTCGTCCTGCACGCTCAACTCATACTGTCCGTTCGCGCCGGGTACCCACTTCATTTTCGGGCGCTTGCGCACCACAGGGCCTTTGATGAAAGCCGATGGGAACGTGGTGATATCGTCGAGGAAGTCGCTAAACGCTTTCTGGAAACCGCCTTCTTGCAGCTGGTCAGTCATCTTGACTTCCATGCGCTCTGCGGTGCGAGTGGCCATGTCCTTGAGGTGTGACATCGCCATATCTTTCATCTCAAGCAAACGCTCACGCACTTGCTGATCTGTGGGAGGTGTACCCGCTGCGTATAACTGCATCACCTCCTGCTGCGCCTGCGCCATGATGCTCTCGACTTGGTTAGGAGGCAAATCAGGGATGGCACCGGGCTTGATGGTCCAAGGCTTCTCGTCAGCTCCAGTGATCAGAGTATCGCGCAGCCAGCTCGATGCAGCACGGCACTTGTTCGACGTCAGCATCATGTAGATGGTAGAACTACCCTGCTCACGCAGCTGCGCCAACTTGTCAGGGTCATACTCCCCGCGCCGCGCGCGCACCGACTTGAGCATCTTGATCTCTGAAGTCATCTGCTTGGCCATCATTGAGCTCATCCATGTTTTTCGGATGAACCCTGCAAGCGCCTGTACAACTGGCTGAGAGTTCTGCTCTTGCGCCCTCTGACGCTGCTCATCCTGCAGCGCTTTGAGCGATTTGATGGTGACCATGCCGCCCGTGGTGACCGTACCCGGTGCGTTTGAATTGGTAATGTTCAAGCCAAGTTGCATATATGCGTCACTTTGTGCGAATGGGGTTTAATAGGGTGCAAGTCTACTTGTCAAGTCCACACGTAGTCAACTCGTTTCACTTCAACTGCTTTACGGGCCCAAGTATCGCCTGTGACGTTTCCATCGGCGTGCAGACACGCGTATTGATGGGCATCTGCGATGTGGGAGTGCGAGTTTTTCTCGGGTTTGTCATCCGCCTCGCCGTTCTGCCGGATTTTATACCTATATCCGCCGCGCAGTGCAGCAATCAGGTGCGTGCAGCTCGGATCAATCAAATGCCCCGGTTTGCCATCTACGACACGTGTGAGCATTTTGTCGACTGAGTTAACACGTGCCACAACACTGTTGGACTTAGCCGGAATGACCCGAAACCCTTCTTGGCGCAAGATGTCAAACACCGAGCGCTCATCGGTCTGAGCTCGCTGCTGCCCCGCAGGGTCACCAATGATCAACACGTTCATCCCCGGGAAGCGGTTGGCCAACAGGGGCTTTAACTTCTCACGACAAAACCGCAAGGTGCCCATACCGTCAGACACGAGGTCTGCGAATGTCAGCAGTCGTCCTTGCGCATCAACTTGGTTGATAGTGCATGCAGGTGTGAGGCCGAAGTCCATCCCGATGATGAGGGGGTGGGTCTGCAGTTTGATGTGGTTGAGAGTCTGCTTGGCAACGTGTGTATCTCGATTAAAAGCTCGGAATACAGGCTGTCCCGAGAGCGATTTGCCAAATTTTCCATGGACGTAGACGTCGACCCAGTCTTCACTTTTGCCCTCACACAAGTTCTCGTAGTACCCATCGGGCAAGTATTGCACCCAGTCCGCCTCTTGGCTCAAGCCGCTAGGCTGGATCGTGACGTGCATGTTGTCTGGTGGATCAGTCAGCAACTGTTCCCAAAACGTATCAGCGTCGGGCGGGTTGGTCGCACCCCACACTTTGTGAATCTGGTTGCCGTCATCGTCGCACGCACCCACACCGTTCATCGTTTTGTCGGGGTAGCGACCCAATCGGCCAGTGAGAGCATTGTAAATGTCAGGATTAATTTCTCGAAACTCGTCCATGACGCCAAAGGTAAGTTGCAAAGACAGTAAACGGCGAGCATCATTAGCATCGTCAAGACCGCGAAATAGAACTTCACACTCGACATCATCAAACTTGAGCAAGAACTTCGAGTTGGTTTTTTCAAGGACACCGGCTTCTCCATCTGGGTACCACTTCAAAAAGTCTGGGATGGTCGTGTCCCACAACATCTGACGGGTGTTACGAATGACAGCGCAGCGCGAACGGCGTATGCCATCAGGACTGGCCTTGACCCGTTTGGCTTCATAGCCAATCTTGATCAACGACGCGGTCGTCTTGGTTGAACCCACCGGGCCCACAATGAAGTTCGCAAACTGGTCAGCCGTGAGAAACGGTACGACCGACATGGGTGGTGTGTAGACTAGGTTAGCCATGTAGTTTTTTCGCGTACGCGTCCATTAACTGAGCACTGATGTTCTGGATGGCATATGCCTCGCCCTCGGTGCCGAAACAACCCATCTTCCCCGCGCTGTCTTCGAGGTTCTGCCAAACGTGCACTGCCTCGTGAACAAGTAGGGCCGCCACATCAATCGGGTCAACCTTGGCCGCGCTCTCCATGCTCAAACCAACGATGCTGGCAAGGGACCCTTTGACCATGGTGTAAGTATGCGTCGTTGCGTGAGCACCGGGATTGATAAATGGGTCCCCCTCAACAGGGAGGTCTAGGTCGCGAAGCGCCTGATCGAACTCATTCTGCGAGGTTACGAGAGTCAAGTACGACCCCACTAACAAGCTTCGGTTAAGCCAGTTGACTTTTGTTTTTTTAACCATCTATGGTGATCGGAGCTGGCCCCGCCTGAGGTATGTTGATCGTGATGCTGAATTTCGGTGCAGACTGCACGGTGGTGTCCACAGCCTTTTTGTCAGGCTTCAAGCCCGCCACGTCCACCAGCGAGTTAAACACGCTGAGCTTTTGCAATATCGTGCTGTCGTTGGATATGGCCTGCTTGAACATCTGAGCCATCATCTCTTCGGCCATGAGACCGGCCTTGAGCCTGAACGTCATGCCGTTGCGCTCGAACTCTGCGCGTTGGTTCTGCACGGCGTGTATGAACGGTGGCCACTGCTTGAGTCGCTCCCACTTGGCGCCTTCGAAGTTGAACCGTGCCGCGATGGAGTCAGGGTCTTCCAACCCCGCTGCGCACTCCCAGACTAGCTGAGGGGGCACATCCAAAGTGACATGGGCTTCGGGCGCGCTCGGTGAGAGCGCAAACTCGTTGTACTCAGCAAACTCGTCCAACTCATTGTTCATTGGCAGCTCGTCTTTCCGCCACTTTTGCAGCGTAGATGGTGAGCACTTTACGGATGATCTCCGATATGGTCGTGCCCGAACGGTCGGCCTCGGCGCGCAATGCTGCCATCAGGTCTTCTGGCAAAAAGAAGTTGTAGCGCTTCACTTCTTCTTCGCCGTCTTCGCGGACTTGATGAAGTCTTGCTTGGTGGGGGCACCCTTGGTGCCGGGTTTGCGCATCTTCTCACCAGAGCCTTCAGCGATACGCTTTTGCTTGGCGTTGATGTTTGCATAGAGACCGGGTTTGGTTGCCATGATGGGCTCCTTGGTTAGTGACGTGTGTATGTTACACCGAAACGCAAAACCGTCAAGTGCAGTAATGGGTAAGAAGCTCGCCTGCCAATTCGTTGAACCTTGGTCTGAAAATCGGAAAACGACCAAGTCCCCCATCCCCATTGCGCCGATTTAACAACTGCACGCGTTGAGTGTATAGCATGGGTTAAGTAAGTAAAAAGTATATAGACGTGTGTATGTTGGGAAAATTTTACCTTTGTTGCGTACGGCATAGGTAAGTAAGGGCGGGGGGCCCCCCTGTCCGTGTCCCTCCCCCTACCCCGTGGGGTCGAACCTACCGAGCCACCTAGCTATGAAGGGGCTGGGCGGTGCAAACCTACCTTGCCACCTCATTGTGAGAGTGCATCGCCACTTTCCACATCACGCTCATTAAAAAAGCACAATGGGTTATTGCGTCCTGCGATATACGGCTTCCCGCTATGCGGCTAGGCTAGTCTCAATGGGTCAACGCGTTAATTTGTTGCGATGTGTCTTTCATTAAAAATTGATTTTATGGTGTCGGTATTACATTGTAATACTATGGGCCTAACTTTTTGCGTGTTTGGGTGAAGTAACACGCCGGTGAAACCTACCGCATCACCTAACCCGCGAATATGCGGCATGGTGTAAACATCGCATGGCAAGCATGGCGGTGGGTTTTGTAGTAAGCATTGCATGGTGTAGTGTTTACTATGAAACCTTTAGGAGTAAATCATGGAAAATCAAATCACCGTATTCACCAACGACAACGCCATCGTGTCATTCAACGACAAAAAGGGCAAGTCTTATGAACTCAGCGCCGAAGGTGCGTTGTTCAAAGGCGGCGCCGCGTTGCGTGCCCTCAAAGATGTGGCTATGCAAGCCGCATTCACCAAGGCCGAATCTGGTCGCTATCGTTCAGCTGCTGATATCTTGTGCGCTTCATTCCCAAGTGTTGGCAAGGCTGTTGACAAAGTAATCGGCTCACCTTGGGCAAGCAAGACAACAATGGCCACATTGATTACCGCGATTGATCGCGCCGATGAGCCTGCCAAGGGCTGGTCTAAAAAGCAGCTCGAAGGTCGCGCATTCATCAGCGCCTTGCGTACCCTGCCAGCGTTCAAGCCTGAGCAAGTGACTATCAATGCCTAAGGTTCACACCTTGCCACGGGGCGAGCACATTGCCCCAATGCCTGCCTTGCGTGATGGTGATATCAATCGCCGGTTGCAGGGCGGGCTTCCACCTGAGCCAAATCGTTCAGCATCTAAGCGCTTAGCCAACTTCTCAGGCCGATGGGCGCGCGATCCAATGAAGCGCATCGTCATCGAATATCGTGGTGTGTATACACACGATTGAATTTGTTGGTTTTGTGCGGCTGAACAATTTGTCATCATTTATGAATGATTTGTCTGTCGTTTTGAACCGCAAATTCTCCAACAAATTCAGAGAATGGCTCAACCATGCGGGTTGCCAAGGGTGATTTTTTGATTTTGTGAATTTGTTATACATTTTCAACCAAACATATATAAATACCCCCCCCTGCTACGGATTGAGGGGGGGGGGGTGCATAAAACAGGCTCTGCCATATGGACGCCAACAAATTCGCGTACACTTTATACTACACCCCTTTCTAAGCCTTTATCCATGCGGGTTTCCAACCCCTTAGGTATCGTTTTGAATTTGTTGGGTGTAATTTGTTGGACTTCATAGCGCCCAAAACTTGCTTAATTTTTAAGCAAAATACCGGTTTTTTGTGATGCTCTCGTGATGCAGCACGCATCATCTATGATATACTCAAGCCTGCTTTAAGGGGGCACTTTGCTCCCAGCAAATTAGGAGTATTACCCATGTCTGAACTAAAAACGATAACGCTTCGCCTGTCTCCCGTGGATTACAGCAAGCTACACACCTTAGCAAGGAACAAACGCATGTCAATGTCCGCACTATTGCTTAGCCTGTTTGACGCAGAGTTAAACCAAGGCGCTGCGCCTAAGGGTCGAACCAAACGAGATATTGTGTTGGAAGAGTACGCCGCACATGTAGCCGAGATACCCATGTTTGTAACCCAAACTGACGCGCAAGCGTACATTGGTGCAATCCACGACATGCGCAAGCGTGCAGGGTTGGAAGGTGACCTAGGTGCGCAACACATGCCCATACCAAAAGAAGTAGTAGATCAAGCCAACGCTTTTTATAGCGTAAAAGGGGCTGCCAAAGAAGAAACACTCGAAGAGATTGAGGCTGGCCTTATGGCCGTACTCAAGGGCTAACCAAAAACGGCTGGCATCCGCAACTGCCACACTCACTAACTAACTCAAGGGTAAACCCTATGCCACTCACTTACTTAATCATCACGCCCAACCACGACCAACCCATCGACCTCATGGACGATGACGACTATGTATGCACCTTCGACCCAACCGATGACGAGGTGACAGAATCATTGGACGACGCCATCAACGCAACATTCAAACAGATATGGGCGTGACGAAGGCACCTATCATGCGCCTACACGGCATGGAACTGGGTGACTACCTAGAGTTCATGTCGCTGTATCTATTAGTGCATCGCGTAGGCGAGGAGGTGGCCGAAGGCAGCCCTTGGCTGCTCGACCGCTTGGATACATTAAGGCGTAAGTATTCACCCACAACAATGACCAAAGTGCTCAACGATTTTCACAAAACCCGTAAGGACGCACAAAAAGCTGTACAGGCGTAAATGTTTGTGCTACCATTTAGTATCTGAACAAGGAGTTGTAGATGCTAGATCACATAACCGCCAAGCAAGTGTTTGACTATGACGCGCAAACAGGGGAAATCAAATGGAAGAAAAGTCGAGGCCGAGCAAAGGCTGGGTCTGTCGCTGGCAATGTCTGCCCAATGTATGGATACCGCATCATTGGCTACGAGGGGCACAACTATCGAGCGCATCGAATTGCGTGGCTGTTAGTCCATGGGGTATGGCCAAATGTTATTGACCACATAAACGGCGACCGCCTAGACAACCGACTGGCCAACCTGAGGGACGGAACGCACGCAGACAACAACATGAATCAGGCCAAGCCAAAGCGAACAAACCCATACCTAGGCGTATCTGCCTTTCGTGGTAAGTGGCGCGCTGTGATTCAGGTATCTGGCAAACAGAAACACCTAGGTGTATTCAATACACCTGAAGACGCAGCCCAAGCGTACATCGAAGCCAAGCGAACTTACCACTCAACATCGAGGTTATGACATGGAAGATTATCACATCCCAATCTGCACCCACTGCTACGCGGTAAGGGTCGAACCACAACGCAAGAACATGGCACGCCCGACCTGTATGGACTGCGGCGAGAAGATCGCCAAGGAACGCAAGCACACAGTGGTGCCCATGCCCAAATCAAACTACATACTGGTGACAGACTTGTCGCTTCTTCATGGGCTCAACTCATCGCACAAAGGCGGGGGTAAGCTATGACAGAAGCACCAAACCCACACATACACCACACTGAACGCTTCGGCACGCTGTATCTCATACCCCAGATTGGATGCCAAGGGTGCATGGGGTACAAAACAGACGAGGATAACCCACCAGCAAAAGTAAAAGACAGACCTGAATGCCATAGCCTGCCACCATGTGGCGCGCACAGTGGATGGGCACCGGAATCTGCGTACATCGTATGGCTAACCGAGGTGAGGATGAAATGAGTGCGCCCAAGCATGTGCTGTTGCGCTTGCAACACAGACCGGTGGATGGTGGGCCACTACAACCAACCAAGGCAACTATTATCTGGCCGCTTGAACGCTGGAAAGACCACAGGCTGTGGCTCATAAACGAACGCGGGTACACGCCTGAGAGTGTCGACACAACATTCGTTATAACCATCGGTGGGCTCAAACGCCTAAAGATTGTGCAGGATACCCTGCGCAGATTGGACAACGCATGAAAACAGTAACCATCAGTGGCCGTGAATACCTAATGGTGCAGTCACCCCGCAGTAAAGCATCTAACTGCCATGGCTGTGCGCTCGATGCTGAGAAGACTGGGAATGCGTGCGCGTACATAGTATCGAGCCTGCCCTTGGCTGCTCGGTGCCAAGGCAAAATTATCTACATCTTAAACACACCCGAATCAATCGCTGCATACGCGGCAGAAAGGCTATCGTGAACGCATTCCACTCAGACTACATCAAGACCTTCTACCCAGAGCTACTCAGTACGATCAAGCTCGAATCAACGCAAGCAGAGAATGGCCGTGTGTTCGGTGCCAAGTCCAAAGCATCGCGAGAGAAAGCGCATGGCAAGACAGTCAACACCATCAACACATCCAAGGGGCGTAAATGACAGAATCACCTATCATGGTCGTGCAGCTCAAGGTCAAGCAGAACTACGGCAACCAAGCGCTGTATCCACACAACGAGCAAGCCAAACTGTTCGCGGCAATTGCGGGCACAACAACAATCACCACACAAGTGGTCAAGTCAATCATGCGGCTAGGCTACACAGTGGAGTACATCCACGATGAGGTTGTGCTGTGAAACGCGTACGAATCGACACCAAGAACTACTACAAAGTTCAGCAATTGCAGAGTGTGGTCAATAGGTTCCACGACGACCACGAAGGCGGATCACTTTGCATTGGGTGTGCGTTCTTTCGGAACGGCATCCAGACCGCAGGATGCCCTGATGACCGAGAAGGTGTCTTGCGCTGCTGCGAGAAAGACATAGATTGGATATTCATTCCGGCAACCAAGCAAGGGCTGGCAGCTTTTGTTGCTCATAGATTGGAGCACTCATGACGACAACCAAGATAAACCTGCTGGACTTAGTGCGCAGACACGATGCAAGTCATGCCACTTGGGAACTCATCGAAGACCCCTACCATGTGACTAAAGGTGTGATGTGTTGGGTAGTCACACTGCACAATGCAGTCCGTACTCCGGAACATAGCTGGTTTGCTCAATACCGAGTAGCCTCGCACACAATGCAGCTGGCCAATGGTGCTGAACTTATCACTGACGATTACATTGCACACATGGTCAACCAACGATTGGAGGCAGCATCATGAGTATGTACCGCGAAGAACTCAACAAATACAAAGCCAAGCGCACTGGCATTGTGGATGCCAAGGTGGTCGCACCCAAAGGACGCAAGAAGAAAGTAGATAAGCCTTGGGTTGTGTGGTTTGCGTTGGGTGAGGGCTCAACACTCAAATGGAAACCTTGGAAGCATGAGTTCCAACACGAGCACGATGCTCGATCATTTCTACGTAAGAGCAAACAATGGTGGAAACAATCGTGGCTTGAGTACAACGGGGAGAAAGTCGAATGAGATCGAAGATCAAAGTTGACGGTAAGTTCTACCAAGCAGTCAAGTGGATCAAGCAGGACTCATGCAATGGCTGTGATCTAGAAGCTAGCTTCAAGTGCATCAACAACGACAACGATATGGCCGCGTGTGACTACGATGGTGAGTTCGCAGGGCACATCTTCATTGGCATGGACAAGGAAAGCAAAGCACGCTATGTGCTAGCACGATTGGAGGCAGCATGATCTACGACTGGCACAGATTCAAAGCATTCATAGTTGGAGCCTATGAGTTCAGGAGTTTCTATACAAAATGGTATGGTGACTACGGACTCCAAAGGGCTTACGATAGCGGACGCGATTGGGCACACGCCTTAACTTTCAGGAGGTATGAGTAATGATTTTCCAAAACAGACTAGGCATCGACAAAGACAAAGGCTCTATTGATTACATCGGGCATATGGACGATGAAGGCATCCTATCAACAGTCAATGGAGATCGAACCACATCTGAACTTGAGCGTGAGGCATACATCACTGGCAACATGCGCGAGGCTGCTATGTGGGCGATAGTGCAGGACTTAGAGACTGCACTGGATGTAGCGTCAAGGTTAGAAGAATGAAATGGCGCAAGATGCGCTACAACGAGAACGCCAACACACATCGCAATGGATGGAAGTTCTGGGACTTGTTGGATAGCGACGGTTGCCAACTGTGCATGGTGCGATTTGTCCCCGGCCACTCAAATGGGCTTGACTACGAGGTGTTCGAGATGGACAAAGAAGATTGGTATCACTTCAGAACACGCAAGTTCACAACACTCAAGGGGGCACAGGACTACGCTGTTGCCTATTTCGTAAACAAGAGATTGGAGGAATCTAATGGCTGAAGACAACGAACTCACAGACTTTCAAATCGTATGGTGCGCGATCATGTTCATAGCACTGGCGACAATCTACATGGATGTATTCAAGTGGCGGCCAGATCAACCGGAGATATGTCATCGTGCCACCTATCATTCCAACTGACCCATACAAACGGTACTTCATTGCGCACTCAGACGCAGGTGAGCGTGGTTGGGAGATTGGTGTACTCAGTAGCAGAGATCGCGTCTGTGCTGATATGACTGAGCGAACAGCGAAGCACATCTTTTATCTGCTATGCCACGCTACTGAACTTCAGTGGAAGCAAGGTATACCTTTCGAGCAGATCATAGCGATATGGAGGCTCGTTGAAGAACAAGGCGGGGTACCTACCGATATCAAAATCTAAAGGGGGGTAAGTCCATACGCGGGCTGGCTAGCGTGGTTGATGTGACTGCCGCCTGTGGCTGCTTGGTTCCCCCCGATAAGGTTTGGCCAAGTAGCACCTTTCAAGACTGTGACGAGGGGCACAGTACGAATCAACTAACCCCTCACATTCATTAACTCAAAGGAAACTCATCATGAAATATTCAGACATCAAACTCTCGGTTCTTGCTAACTTCAAACGCGGCAATCAGCTTGTCCCCAACATCATCGGCAAACCCGGTGGCGGCAAATCAACTCTTGCTCGTGAGATCGTGAGCGAGTTAGGCATTGCACCTGAGCGCATCACCGAGTTCAATCCATCACTGCGTGACCCCGTGGACATCATGGGCTTGCCCAAGACTGACGGTGAGTGCAGCAAGTGGGTACCACCTGCCGAGTTCTTCCGCATCCGTGACGACGGTACTGACCAACCATGTGCATTGATCCTCGAAGAGTTATCTGACGCACCCATCCCCATGCAGAACCCGTTGTGTCGTGTCATCCTTGACCGTCATGCTGGCGAGTTGAAGCTGCACCCCAAGCTGCACATCATTGCAACAGGTAACCGCACCGAGGACAAGTCCGGTGCCACTCGTATGAGTACCAAGCTAGGCAATCGTATGCAGACGCTGACCTTCGACGAGAACCTTGACGACTGGTGCAGCTGGGCTCTTGACCATGGCATCGCTGTGGAGATGATTCAGTTCCTGCGTTTCAGACCCAACCTGCTGTCTGACTTCGATCCCAACCGCACAATCAATCCAACACCTCGTTCATGGGCTATGGCCAATGAGGTCGACCCTGCGCTTACCTCTGACCTGTACTTCTCCAACATCGCTGGCTGTGTGGGTGAGGGTGCAGCTGCCGAGTACACAGGCTTCAAGCGTATCTTCGAGAACCTGCCCGATGTGGATGGCATCTTGATGAACCCTGCCAAAGCTGCTGTGCCTGACGATATGCCTGTGCTGTTCGCCTTGACCGGTGCGCTTGCTCATCGTGTATCCAAAGACAACTTCGACCGAGTGTGTGAGTACATTGGCCGCATGCCTCCCGAGTTCCAAGTGATGTGTGTGCTTGACTCCAAGAAGTTGAAGCCCGAGATCGTCAACACCAAAGCCTTCGTGCAGTGGGCGGTTAAGAACGCCAATGTCCTATCTTGAGTGGGAAGAACACTTCAAGTTAGTTACGGGCACTAACCAACTGGTGCATGAGTCCTGCTGGGAGTTGTGGGACATACCCCCCACGAAGCGCAATTGGTATGACTACCCAAAAGCGACCTTGCATCGGGTTAGTAAACGCAAGTACGAATTGGAGCTCGCTGATGACGACAACGAACTCGGTGCGTTCCACTTTCCCACACTCAAAGCGGCCAAAGCAATGGCCATTGTTTTAATCAGAATGGAATGAATATGCAACCAACAACACTTGCAAGCAAAGCTATGCTCGTCAAACTGACTGTGCGTAGAGCCAACATGACCAAGCGTGACACGGTGGCCGAGGCGTTGATTCAGCAACAGATGGATGACACATCATTGGTCGTCAACTCTAAGCTGTTTCGTGACACAGGCAACCCGATCAACCGCATCATGACTAAGGCGTCAGAGGTATACACCTATCATAAAAAGGCGACGCTGCCATACATTGACAAGGGCCCACGCATCCTGCCCAACACGCAGTACATGGACTACACAACACAGATGCGAGAACGCATCCAAGCAGTGGACAACATGATGGCGATGTGCCTGCCCAAGTACGATGACTATGTGCAGCTTGATATCAAGCACCGAAGCCTGAGCCCCAACAGTCGTGCCAAGGTTGAGGACTACCCAACAGCTGATGAGTTTGCTGAGAAGATGGGGTTCGATCTGCGCTTCACGCCACTGCCTGATGCCAAGCACTTCTTGTTCGATATCAGCGACGAGGACATGAACACATTCAACCAGACCATGGACTCAATCGCCAAGTCAGCACGCACTGAGGTAATCAAAGGCATGCTCGAACCACTGCAACACTTAGTCGAGAAGCTCAACAAGCCAATCGGTACTGAGGGTGCGATCTTCCGCGACACCGCTGTGGAGAATGTGGTCGAAGGCTTGAAGCGTGCCAAGGCTCTGAATGTGAATGCTGATGCAGACATTGATGCAATGGCTGACACCTTACTGCAAGCAGTGAGTATCTACAGCGACAACAAGGCTGTGTTGCGTGAGTCGCCAGTGGTGCGTGAGCAGGCTGCGATCAAGCTCGACGAGATCGCCAAGAAAATGGCAGCGTATGGACTGGTTTAACGGCTGGGTTCGTGACATGGTGTACATGCTGTCGGGGATTGTCCTCGTGGTAATTGCCGCACTCTCGTACACCTTATTTCAACTCCTCGAAGACTGGCTTCAACGCCGGTATACGAAGCAGGCCAAGCAGCCACAGAAAGTGGAAGGCAAGGTCAAACAACCAATGGGGTTCTTATGACAGACACAGACGCAATGGTAGTGAGTTTAGTACTCAATGTGCTACTCATCATCCACAACTACATCTTGCACAAGCGATTCGAATTGCTGGCTAGATTGTTTGCTAAGACAGTGAGCATCATAAGTGCTATCGCTGATGGCAAAGCAATGCCCAAACGAGATAGCAAGGGCGAGATTCACATAAAGGATTTAAGCAATGAGACTAATTGATCTAGTGTTTAGGCCAATCAAGACATCCAAAACAATCATGCGTATCTTGCGTGAGAGTGAGGTCAACATCGAGTTCAAACCCAAGCGACCAGACACAACTATTGAGAGTGGGTTCGTTGTCCTCGGACACTACCACATGATGCCAGCATCATCATTTAAGTTGATTGAGCAGTCCATCGTCAAAGTCGACAGCAGTGGGTATGGCGAGAACACTGTGTGGAGGCGACAGAAAGATCAGACGCTGAGCCTATCAAAAATATCTTTTGAGCAAGCAGTAGCAATGTGTGTAAACGAAAAACTGGAGGCCGCAAATGGCAAGTAAATTAGACAAAGCAAAAGCACAGATCGTGCTAGACCACCCCTTCTTCGCTGCGATTCTTCTTCGCCGCAAGTTGATCGAGTCAACATCCATACCAACACTGGCAGTCGATGCTCGTGCCAACATCTACTACAACCCCAAGTTCTTGGAAGACCTGAGCGTGCCTCAGATCGTGTGGGGTCTGTGCCACGAGGTAGGCCATGTCATCGGTCAGCATGCAACTCGTAAGGGTGCTCGTAACCACAAGAAGTGGAACTATGCAGGTGACGCTTGGATCAATGACACACTCGACGAGAGCAATGTTGGCCAACGCATCCCCCACACAGTGAACATGCCCGGCTCGAAAGACAAGACCACTGAGCAAATCTATGACGAGTTGCCTGATGACCACGGTGACAACGGTATCGGTGACGACATTGTGTTCGGTGAAGGCGTGGACGGTGAGGGCAAGGCTCTAACACCTGATGAGATTCGTGAGATCGAGGGTCAGATCAAGATCGAGATCGCCGAAGCTGCACAAGCAGCCAAGATGCGTGGCAAGCTGTCTGGCCGACTGGAACAGATCGTTGCCGACTTGCTCGAAGTCAAGACACCTTGGTATGACATTCTCGAGAAGCACATGACTGCATGCGTCGCTCAGGGCCAAACATGGCGTCGTCGCAATCGCAGGTTCGATGACTATCTCCCCTCTACTGATAAGCTGCCACAGATGGGTGAACTTGTTGTTCAGATTGATGTGTCTGGCTCTATCTCCCACCAAGAGCTAGCAGCATACAACGGTCACCTATCACGCATCATCTCCCAATGCAGACCTGACAAGGTGCATGTTCTTTATACAGATACACAGGTGCAACGACATGACGAGTTCGAATGTGGTGAAGAAGTTCAGTTGGAGTTCTACTCAGGCGGTGGTACTGATATGCCTGCTGGCTTTGAGTATTGCGCTGAACATGGAATTGATCCGCAGGTATTCGTTTGCCTTACAGATGGGTACACAGATTTTGGAACTGATCCCGGATATCCCGTCGTGTGGTGCATCTCCTCAGACATCCAAGCCCCCCATGGTGAGAACATCCACTTCGAGTTAGAAGCGTAATGCAGCTAGAGTGGCGCACCGTTGTTAAAGACGATGAGCTGTGGGGGTGGCGGCTGTATGACTTTGAACACGAAGCCAAATACGGTCTGTTCCACCCCAAAGCGACAGTGCGCAAACTTCTATGCAGGACAAAGAAGCCATTCAAGATATGGTTGTTCGGCGTAGAAGTTGGTGTCCACAAGAAAATGTTCTACACAGAAGAGGAGGCCAAAGCATGGGTAATAGCAATAGTTCGGCTTTGATTATGTGGAAGCGCAGAGAGAAATCCCCTCGCATTTATGACAGAGATGGCTATGTCCAGTGGTATCTAGTAGATACAAGCTTCGCAATAGGCAGAGCAGTGGTGGGTGAAGTAGTTCTTCAAGACCCTGATGGACTACAAACCTACTACGCTGAGTTGCTAAACGGTAAGGGGCTTAGGTACTTTACCAATGAAGACGATGCCAAAGCGTGGCTGTGGTCGTTTTACTTGTTGGAGAAAGCATCATGAAACTAGAGTGGCATGAGTACAGAGACTTCCAATGGGTATGCACTGGCGAGGATAACTATGTACTTGCACAAGTCAAGCACACACCGATAGGCTGGCGTTTATCTTGGCGGCCAAGTATAAAACTCGGCATTAAATGGCAAGACAGCAACTGGCCTGATACTGAGCTCGAAGAAGCCAAAGCATGGGCAGTCGCAATGATAAGGATGCACCAATGAGAAACCTAGCAGACCAGATTGAAGAACTTGAACAGGAGTACGCTTATGAAAAACAACGCGCTAACGAGTTCGCAGAGCAAATCGACGAGCTCGAGAACGAGCTCGCAGACAGAGACGCAACTATTAGCCGCTTCAACCAATTCGAAGAGTGGGTCGAGCAAACATATCCCGGCGCTAGGGTGGCATACGAAGCCAAGCTACGACTCGACGCAGCGGCTTATCTGGGCGCAGATAAAGCCAACTAAAGCAAAGATGATGCTCGTGAAAGTGGACGAGCTACGCAACCAGTGTCTAGCAACATTGGAATTAGATGAAGTGTCCAGAGAGTGGCTGATTCAATGGACAGATGAAACGAAATACAAAGACGAGGCAGCCATCCAAACTCGAATTGAAATCATGGAAGCTGCACTGGCTAAGCATGTATCCGACAAACTTGACAAAGCAAATGGAGAACGATGATGGGAATGAACTGGCATAACTATGAACATAATTGGCAACACCGCCGCAAGAACTCAGATGAGAAGCGACTGTGGCGTGATGTGCGACTAACCAAAGACAACGATGGAACTTTCCACTTGGATCATATGCCACGAACATGGGTACAAGACGACAAAGGCAAATGGATTACGGCACGCGACAAAGCATTTCCACTGGCCAAGATCACATCTGACAATGTGTTGACGCTGTTGTATGAGCAAACCCCTGACATCACTGTTAGCAACCGACTGTGTACGATCATTGGTCGTACGGTGTGGTCAGATACAACGCGGCATCGCAACAAGACACACAAGGTTCGTATTCGTACGGCAGTGTGGAATCGAGAAGCGCAGATGTACTCGGTTGACGCTTGGAATCCAACTGGTGCAGCTCCCAGCAATTGGGTACACGGCACTATCCCCTACAAGGCAGGACTTATGTTTCGAATGGACGGCTCGACTGGTGAGCCAATTGAACTTCTGACACCAGTGGAAGATACGAGTGTGTTGGTTAAGAACTCAGCAATACAGAAGGCCAAGGCCGACACCAAAGTCTTGCGTGCATTACTTCGCTCAATGGTTCGTATGGGTGCATTCGATGACCACATTGACAAGAAGCTCACCGGTGTTTATTGGTCAGCGCTGATGAACGCCAAGATCGAGGAGGTTAACTACCAGCAACCCATGGGCGATGACGCTGAGAAGGTATTCCTACACGGCCTGTTCAAAGCCAACCGCCCCGACACGCACTACTACATGAAGGGCCAGTGGACTCGACGCCCCAAGGATCAGATTCGACAAACACTAATTGACAACGCGATTGACAACGGCATGCGCTCTTTGCGTAAGCACATCTACGCCACCACCGATGGGTATGAGACAGTCGTCAAGCAGCGTTAGTACCAGACTATCGGGTAGGGATACCCAATAGAAAAAACCAATGAGAACATACACACGTTCTCGTTATCATCCACCCACTGACTTAGGAAAATCAAAATGGCTTATGTAGCAATCTCAAGCGCACTTATTGACAACACAATGAACAACATCGACAAGATGTGTGACAAAGAACGGAACCAACTTGGCGAAGTGCCAAACGATATCCGTGTTGACCCCGACAATCACTTGGCCATTGATCTGGCATGGGGCAAATACAAGCACCTGCGTGGCACCTTCGACGAGGACATGACACAATCGGTGGATTACATCACCTTGAACATCGAACTCGCCGACTTGGCTACCAGTGTGTCGTTCTATGTCCGCTCAACTCACGACAGATTCGTTGTGCCCAACTACCGTAGCAATGGCTACAACAGCATGTCTAGGAAGATTGGCGATACACATTCAGTCGCACTGACCGTAGCGGCAGCATTCGTTGCACATCAGCGCCAGCGTATCGCAATCAACGCCAAGTGGAAGGCTATCAAAGAGCAAGTCAAAGAGTTCTTGAACGCAGCCAAGTCGTTGAACGAGGCACTCAAGCTGTGGCCTGCGTTGGCTCTGTATATCAGCGACCAGTACATCAACCGTGTCAACGAGAATGCCTCTCGTAGCAAAACCGTGTCTAAGGCTGCCGACATCTTGGCTAGCATCAAGACAGACGAGATCACTGCCGCAGCAGTTAGCGTTAAGCTCACCTAAGGAGACCCATGACAGACTACCAACTGGCCCGCAGGGCTATCCGAATTTTTCACAACTATGAAGTACCACACCATGTCAAACGAAGATACCAAAGAGACTGGATGCGGAGTGTCAGGACACTTGGAGACAAGTGGTTCTTCGCCCGAGAAGTCCAAAAACTTACCCCCGAGCAACAGCGACATCGCAGCGAGGATGGCACGTATCGAGTCCCGACTCGTTCAACTGATGCTTCATTTCGGACTTGACCCACACAGGAAACATTATGAGTAACACACCTATCATGCAGCCTAGCCTGCGCCAAGTCGGCGGTGACCACTACAAGAAGCTCAAGGTTCAGCCTTGGGATGTGGTGGACACATGGCCTATCGAACAACAAATCGGCTACTACCGTGGTGGTGCGCTGAAGTACGTCATGCGTATGGGAAACAAAGATGAATCCATTCAAGAAGTTAGTAAAGGCATTCACTACTTGGAGAAGCTCGTCGAGTGCCTTAAACGACAAGTTGAGGAAACAGCACGATGATTACACAGATGCAATGCACTACTTGGAGCAAGTCCGTAAGGATAACGAAATGAATACCATAACGTCACACCCACTCATGGGCCAAGGTGTTCTTGGCCAAGCCGTCACTGGAACCAGCCAGTCAATGTTCTCAACCCAACCACAAAGACCCGTCTGGCCATCGCACGCGTCAGTGCGTATAACCGTAGAGAAGGTAGACAACGGCTACATCATGCGGTCTAGCAAGAACGAAGGCGAACTTGCCAAAGTAAAAATCTGTACCAACATGGACGAGTTGAGAGACTTGTTTGTGGCCACGTTAATAGAACATCAACTGGAGCAGTAAATGTCTGATTTGCAAACTGAAATCTTTACAAAGGTCTTACCCAAGATGAAACTCAACGAACTCAAAGCGTACGACGATGACGGCGAAGCAACTGTGGAAGTTGCAGCAGAAGAACCTACCAACAATGTGACTGAGCGTATCTGGCGCTTCATCCGTGACAACCCCGGATGCACCTCGGGCGACGTCACCAAGCATGAACCCAACAATGCCGGTGGTGTCTACACACGCATCAACCAACTCAGACTCAAGGGCTACATTCGCAGCACCGATGAGTACCCCATGAGGCTTTATGTGGTCAAGCCATACACCGGCACAACTAAGGAAGAACAGGTTGCTCGTATGAACGCAGCTCGTACTGCCAAGTTGGAGAACCTCAAGAACAAACCACCCAAGCCCAAAAAGAAAATGGGGCGGCCAACTAAAGCAGCTATGCAACAGCCTGTGCAGACTAAGCCATCACGCGTTGTTGACTTAAACAACCTGTCCATCGTGGAAGCGCGCAAGCTCTACGACGAACTCAAACAAATCTTTGGAGGCTGAGATGAACTCATACATGAACGCACCCAACATCACTGCAAAAGTCTCCGGGTCTTACGGCCCACACACCATAGTTGACCCACTCGCGCTTGAAGTATTTAAGACCTCACTTGAGGCGCATATCCAAAGCCTCACTTACGAAGTTCAGAATATGCGACAGCATGCAAACTGGATCGAGCCAAGACTGCACGATTTCATTAAGTTTAATCAGTGGATGGAACAGGCACACCCTGACATCATCGAGGCGTACAAAAAGTCAACAGCAGTGGCTGAGAAACTTGAGCGCGCGATTGATGAAAACCACGGTGAAGTTATGGCGGAGGGATCGGCATGAACTGGATTAAAAAAGCACTTCGTAGCTGGTTGTTCGAAGAGAAGGTATCAATCGACAACAGGTCTTACGCAACCGAGGCAAGACACAACAATGTGCCGCAGGTGTCTCTCATCAAAGCCATGAATGGCACGGTGCTGCAACTGCAACACTACAAGCAGTCCACGAAGCTGCATGCTGACTCCACACTGGAGGTCTCGTACTATGTACTGAAAGAAGGCGACAGCTTGCCCGATGCAGTAGCCGCACTGTTGGTCAACTACAAGCTAGACAGCAGATGAGAAAGCGTAGCAAGTACAAGCCCAAGGGCGTTCGCATGGACAACATCTCTTGGGTTATGTCGAGTGTGAAGAAGGTCACGACCATTAGCGCTGGCACGAGCCTTCAGATCAAGAACCACGATGCGATGGACAAGCTGCGCCGTGGCGTGGCTACCAAAGACGACATTGACATACTCATTGGCGCATTCAATATGGCCGAGGGGTATATGCGACTTCGTGCTGAGTTGGGCAGAGATTGGTCGGTTGAAATCCGCGCTGGCCAAGATGCTCTACTCGAGGTAGCCCGCCGTGGTGTAGCCCGTGACATGCGCTTCGTGTGTAAGCCCGCTGAACTTGTGGCCATGAACCTGACCATGGAGATACATGACGCTCAGCTTGAGAACAGCACAGTCCTAGACCTTGAGCGGGCGCTGGCCATAGTTGAAAGCGATCACAAACACAACAAGGTTAGAAAAATATCATGAAGCTATGCAAACACAATTGGGTAGAGTTCACAGTTAAACTGCTACGCCCACCCGAGAACCCTCTGCCGCTTGCATATAAATGCACACGGTGTCACGAAATGAGGATAGTGCGCTGACATGAAACCAAAGACAACCTTAGTGCCCGGTGTACCGTGGCCTACACACTATGAAAAAGAAACAACCAACACCAGACGTGACAAGCGATTTAAAGTTGTGGCCGTTCCCCGCGACGGACTTGACTTCTTTGCACAAGCTCGTGAACAGATTGCCACGGGAGCCGCGAAGTACACAAAAAAGAAAAACACCAAACCTTGAGGACGCACCGCTATGAGTATCAGACCAGAACCCCGCACGACCATCAAGCGATGGGCCATCAAGTGGCGCAACGTGTACCACAAAGACTTCAGCTCTGATGTTGACTACGCACTGTTCGAGACCCGCGCTGCCGCACTGGAGTACCAAGAGCGCAACCTCGTCAAGGGTGAGGTAACCAAAGTGCGCATCACCATCGAGCCCGACCGAGCATGATCGAAACGATAAAGACCTATTGGGGGTACACCCGCCACCACTCACCGTGGTTTGGTAGGGTTGAGCCAGCTACGCGTGTGGATGTTAAGCACATCTATCGCTGCACCAAATGCGGTCTTTATCTGTGGACACTAGAACAAGTGAAAGAGCACAATGCCAAAACTAATCACCCTTGATTTCGAGACCTTTTACAGTAAAGGCTTCAGTCTTTCCAAAATAACCACTGAGGCGTACATTCGTGACCCGCAATTCCAAGTCATTGGCTTCGGCTACAAAATCGACGACGGCCAAACGACCTTCGTCACAGGCACAGACAAAGAGATTTCCGACACGCTACATAGCCTCGGCATCGAACAGTCATACCTCATTTGTCACAACATGGCCTTCGACGGAGCCATCCTTGCATGGCGCTACGGTATCCGGCCAAAGTACTATCTCGATACCCTATCAATGGCGCGACCCATTACGGGCCAAACAGTCGGTGGTTCACTAGCCGCATTGGCCAAGAAGTTTCTGTTCGATGAGAAGGGTAACGAGGTCGTTAATGCAATTGGCAAACGCCGTGAAGACTTCACTGCCGAAGAGATGCTGCGCTACGCGGCCTACTGCTGCCATGATGTTGACTTGACCTATGCGCTGTACAACATCCTCAAAGAGTGGAACCCTGTCAAAGAGTTGTATATCCAAGACTTGATGTTGCGCATGTTCACTGACCCTGTGCTTGAGTTGGACAAGCGTGTGCTGACTGACCACTTGATGCAAGTGCAAGACAAGAAGGCCAAGCTGATGGAACGCATCGACACATCCATTGGTCGTGATGCGTTGATGTCTAACCCCAAATTCGCTGCTGTACTGGAGAAGCTCGGTGTCACGCCGCCCATGAAGGTAAGCCTTCGCACTGGAAAGGAAGCATATGCGTTTGGTAAGACCGACCAAGAGTTCAAGGCGCTGGCCGAGCACCCAAATCCAGCGGTGCAGGCCGTCGTTGCTGCGCGTCTCGGCGTCAAATCAACGCTTGAGGAAACCCGTACCGAGTCATTCATTGGTATCGCCGAGCGCGGGAGTCTACCGATTCTGCTCAACTACTGGGGAGCGCATACTGGTAGAGCGTCGGGTGGTGACAAGATGAATTTGCAGAACCTGCCGCGCGGCGGGGCACTGCGTCGATCAATCATGGCACCTGACAACCATGTGATGGTGGCCGTTGACTCTGCACAGATCGAAGCCCGTGTCGTTGCATGGTGGGCTGGGCAAGATGACTTGGTTGAAGACTTCCGCAACAACGTGGACATCTATTCGTCGTTTGCTTCGGTGGTGTATGGCCGACCTGTTGACCGTAAAGCCAAGGCGATTGATGAGAACGGCAAAGAGTACAACCCAGACAAGGTCGAGGGCTTCGTAGGTAAGACTTGTATTCTTGGCCTAGGCTATGGCATGGGTGCTGACAAGTTCAAAGCCACACTCAAGATCGGTATGGGTGGCATCTCTGTGGACATGCCTGCTGATGAAGCCAAGCGCACTGTTGACCTGTACCGCGCCAAGTACGAGAAGATCGCTGCGATATGGAAGTCATGCCAAGAGGCACTCAAGGTGATGGCACGTGGCCACGAGACTGAAGTCGGTGTTGGTATCTCACTGCGCTGCACCCCCGAGGGTGTCCACCTGCCTAACGGCACAATGATCCGCTATCCCAACCTGCACAAGACTGAGGACGGCTACGCATACGATGGCCGCTATGGCCCTGTGAAAATCTATGGCGGCAAGATGGTGGAGAACATCGTGCAAGCCTTGGCCCGTATCGTGGTGTTTGACCAAATGGCCAAGATCGACATGGAGATGCGCAAGAACGACAACCCCGAGGCTGACTGCCGCTACAAGGTGGTGCTTACCGTACACGACGAGGTCGTGGCTGTTGTACCCAAGTCATCTGGCCGCTGGTGTTTGGACTTCATGTTGGCTACAATGTCGGTACCACCCAAGTGGTGTCAGGACTTACCCGTATCCTGCGAAGGCGATATTGGCCTAAACTACGGTGACGCGAAATAAATTAGCCCAACGGTTTTTGACCCTTGGGCGGAGACTCTATGACCATACCCGCTTGGACATACTCACAACTCGACAAGTTCGAGACGTGCCCCCGACAGTTCTACCACGTTCGGGTGAAGAAAGACATCACGGAGCCGCCGACCGAGGCGACCATCTGGGGCGAGAAAGTCCACACTGCGATGGAGATGCGAATCAAGGAGGGCACACCCCTGCCAGAAGGCATGACTCAGTGGGAAGGTATCGCTTCGAAGTTCGAAGCTCTGCCCGGGCAAAAGCTCTGCGAAGAACAAATGGCGATTGACAAAAACTTTCAGCCTGCTGACTGGAGCAACGCATGGTCTCGAGGCATCGCTGACTTGCTGGTTATCCATGGCGACAGGGCTGGTGTGTTCGACTACAAGACGGGTAAGCGCAAGCTGACTGAGCAGCTCGAACTTTATGTTGGCTACACGTTTGCAACATACCCACAGGTGAACTATGTGACGACCGGCTTCGTGTGGATGCGTGACAAGAAGATCGACAAGGCCACATACCACCGTGACCAAGCTGCTGACATATGGAAAGGCTTCTTGCCAAGAGTGCGCAAGCTGGAGAGTGCATACGAGCGTGACGCATGGCCATGCCGCCCTAGCGGGTTGTGCCGTGGCTGGTGTCCAGTCAAGACATGTGAGTTTTATAGGGACAAAAAGTAATGGCCAGCACCCCCGAAGGTAAAGTCAAAGACGCAGTGAAGAAAGAGTTGCGTAGGCGAGACATCTGGTACTTCATGCCAATGCAAAACGGCTTTGGTGTGGTGGGTATCCCCGACTTCATCTGCTGCTGGGAGGGCAAGTTCTTGGCTATTGAGACCAAAGCACCCGGCAAGAAGGGGCAGACAACTGCCAACCAAGATCGGATAATTGCAGAGATCAAAGACCATTGGGGCATGGCCGTCGTGGTTGATGATGTTTCCCAACTTGTTGAATTTCTAAACGAAAGGACTCCACATGAATAAAGGTGGCGCAAAAAAAGCAGCGTATGACAAAGCATACAACGCACGACCAGAGCAAGTGAACAACCGTGAGAAGCGCAACGCAGCCCGTGCAGCGCTGATGCGGGAAGGCAAGGTACAAAAAGGAGATGGTAAGGATGTTGACCATAAGAAAATGCTTGATGGCAATGGCACAAATGCCAAGTCAAACCTACGGGTGGTGGACAAAACTACGAACCGGGGATGGCGAAAAACCAATGGCGATAAATACGGTTCCTAACCCGATACGCACTGTTGACACAGGGGTCTACACCTTATTTGGTTACCCCGTCCCGTCTAATGTGGCCGCAGTAGAGATCAACATCAACCCCGATAACCACTGCAGAAATGTTCGGTGGGTGTGTCACACCAGTAAGCAGATACACACCATAGATTTTGAGCATGCAACAGAAGAAAACATTCTGGCCGTGCTCGCAGCAATGAGACTTTCATGCTAATTAGAAAAGATAAAAAGGCGATCATCCTGAAATTGCGTAACCCCGCAAGGGTTACGACTGTGGTGTCAACTGCAAAGCTGGTATCACACGAAGGTGACACGTTAGTGGCCGTCCCTCATCGGCCCGACGAGGTCAAAGTCCTTCGCAACCTTGGCATCAATGCGCCTGACCCGATGGAGTACTACTACAAGTGGCCCGGTAGGTTCAAGCCATTCGCTGCGCAAGTAGAGACAGCCAACTTCTTGTCGATGCACGACCGAGCATTCTGCTTAAACAGCATGGGCTTGGGCAAGACAGTGACCTCGTTGTGGGCGTTCGACTACATGCGTGAATGCAAGATGGTGCGCAAGGCGTTAATCATCTGTCCGCTGTCCACGATGGAACGCACATGGGCTGACGAAGTGTTCAAAACATTTCCACACCTAGACGCATCTGTTGTGTACGGTACTCGCGAACGCCGCAAGAAAATGCTTGCACAAAAAGCGGATGTGTACATCATCAACACAGACGGCATCAAGACCATTGAAGAAGACTTGGCACTGCGTGATGACATTGACCTCATCATCGTGGACGAGATCGCCATGTTCCGTAACTCTGGCACTGATCGCTGGAAGATTCTGAACAACATCTGCAACAAGCAAACGCCTCGTCGTGTGTGGGGACTGACTGGTGCGCCAACACCACATGAACCAACAGACGCATGGGCACAGTGCCGCATCGTTGTGCCTGCTAACCCTGACGTGCCGAAATACTTTGGCAAGTTCCGTGAGCTTGTGATGAAGCAACTCACGCAGTTCAAGTGGGTGCCGCGTAGCAACGCAGTGGATGTAGTCAAGCAAGTCATGCAGCCCGCTGTACGGTTTGCATTAGATGACTGTATCGACCTGCCCGAGCAAACGTTCGTCAGTCGTGATGTTGAGATGACACCTGAGCAGAAGGCTGCATACAAGGCCATGCTGGACAAACTCATCATGGAGTATGAAGGCGGTGAAGTCACGGCAGTCAACGAGGCAGTCAAGGCTAACAAGCTGGTGCAGATCGCATGCGGTGTGGCGTACGGTGCAGACGGCGAGCACATTCACATTCCAAACAAGCCACGCATTGACGTACTCAAAGAGTTGATCGAAGAATCAGAAGGCAAGGTGCTGGTGTTCGTGCCCCTCACCGGTGTGCTTGAACACTTGATAGAAGAGCTCTCTACTGATTGGGAGTGCGCTGCGATCCACGGTGGTACATCTAAGGCTGACCGAGACCAAATCTTTGGCGACTTCCAAAAGACTGATCGTTACAAAGTCATCGTGGCCAACCCCGCCACTATGTCACACGGCCTAACACTCACTGCGGCAACGACCATCATTTGGTTTGCACCCATCCACTCCAATGACATCTATGAACAAGCATGCGCTCGTGTACGCCGACCCGGTCAGACACGCACCACAGTGATCGCACACATCGCTGGCTCAGACATAGAACGCAAAATTTATAAACGCTTGCAGACCAAACAAAAGCTGCAAGGCTCGCTGCTAGAGATCATGAAAGGAATCGAATCAGACCAGTGAAACCCCCTATACACACACCCCCAATCAATGGTAACCTTCGCACCCCCTCGGAGTAACACATGAAATTATCAGAACTGGTAGCCAAGTACATTGAGCTACGCGATAAAAAAGCACAATTCAAAGCTGACTATGACTCTAAAGTAGCTAAATTGGACGAAAACCTCGAGAAGATTGAGGCCGTGCTACTTAAGACGTTTGACCAAACCGGTATGGAATCAGTCAAGACTGAGTTCGGTACCGCCTATACTTCTACTCGCACGACTGCTTCTGTCGCTGACCCCGATGCGTTCATGACGTATTGCAAGGCCAACGATGCGTGGCACTTGTTAGAGAAGCGTGTTTCGAAAATTGCCGTCGAGCAATACAAAGCGGAACATGACGACGTCCCACCGGGCGTTAGCTACCGTGCCGAGCGTACGGTAAACATTCGTAGATCGTAATTCCCTCAACCACTGGAGAACTTAGCAATGAGTAACATCATTCCATTTAACACCGACGCTGGTAATTTGCCAGCCTACCTCAAAGCCCCCAACCGCGTAGTTGCCAACGATGACTTGACAGCCCACGCTGGTACAGGGTTCCCCGTCATGTCCATCAAGGGCAAGAACTTCACCGTGGTGCGCGACGGTGAGCGCACTGTGCTGACCAAAGAAGTGGACGGCGAGATGATCGCAGTGCCTTCTATCGAAGTCGTGTTGGTCAAAGCCAACAAAGGCACATCCAAGGTGTTCTACATGAAGGGCTACGACGAGAAAGCCGAAGCGCAAAAGCCTGACTGCTTCTCTAACACCGGTGACCGCCCTGACCCATCTGTGGCTGAACCACAGAGCAAGTCTTGCGCAGTCTGCCCGCACAACCAGTGGGGTAGCAAGATCGGTGACAACGGCGGCAAGGGCAAGGCATGCCAAGACTCAGTGAGAATGGCTATCGCAACCCCCGACTTGATTAACGATCCCTATCTCCTGCGTGTACCCCCTGCATCCATCAAGGGGTTGGGTGAGTACGGCAAGATGCTGGCCAAGCGTGGTGTTGGTTATAACATGGTGGTAACGCGTATTGGCTTTGATATGGAGTCTCCAACCCCTAAGCTGACCTTCAAGCCCACCGGTTTGCTCAGCGATGCAGCATACGCACAAGTCAACGAAGTGATCGCATCTGATACCGTGCAAGCCATCCTAGGCTCTGAGGGTATGGCCGCTGCGCAAGTCGAAGCCGCGACCGCTGATGCCCCTGCTGACGATCTGCCCGTGGTGGAAGTCAAGAAAGCCGAAGCCCCCAAGGCGGCTGAGAAGCCCGTAACTAAAACAAAAGCAGCACCTGCCCCCAAAGTAGTGGAATCTGATGTTGACGTCGGCGGCTTGAACCTCGATGATCTGAACTTCGACGATTGATTTTCGGGGGAAAGCGGATGCTGTGGTTGCAGTCGCCTCAACCAATACCGATGTGTGCCGTTCAAAGTTGGTTCGCCACAGACGCAGCGAGTACCCCTACCCCTTTTGGCCCTTCGGGGCCATTCTTAACTGGAGAGAACATGTCATACCAAATTGACCAGCGTAAAGTAGCTGGCGTCGTAGTCGAGGCAAACCTCGCCCTCAGCAACAAAGACTTCAACCACGGTGAGATCATCATCGGTTTGGCCGAGCTGTTGGCTCGTGTCATTGTTGAAGCAGCAGAGACAAA
>JACCDN010136697.1_pt1 | contig 36078 bp, 39 predicted proteins | sample 7441691 | NCBI WGS metagenome assembly JACCDN01 (sample SAMN15323439, study PRJNA562643) | freshwater metagenome | isolation source: river surface water | place: USA:Blue River Watershed | collected 2017-08-16
CGCTTGGCGCGCATCCACACCAAGTGCCGCTCGTCCAACTCCAACACTTGCACCCACTGCATAACCTCAAGCATCAGGTCCACGTCCTTGGGACTGGGTGGCGGCAATCGATAAAGCCTCTCGCGATCGGGATATGCCTCGAGTTCAGTTTGCGCGACCACTGGCCAAGTGCTCACGTAGCCTTGCACAGTCACTCGAGGCAGTCGCCTCGCAGTGCGTGCCGCTTCCGTGAAACGCTCGGCCACAACATCAATCGTCCAAAGCTCATCCATGTTGGCCTCGCTTTGGTGAATTTGGTGGGGGACGGTGAGATTGCCCGTAGAGCCGCTCACCAATGTTGCGAATGAGTTGACGCTCCAAAAAGTTCAGACGCGTGTCGCTCTCAGAGATGACCAGGATGTGTTGCTCGCGCCACCCTTGGCGCTTGGTGGCTTCAACGTCCATGGGGTTGGCTTGCATGCGCCCAAGGGGCGATGGATAGTGCGGTTGGGGAATATTCATTGAACACCTCCAATCGTCAAATATCCATGTGCCGATGGGAAGGCAAATGCGTCTTCTGACGCATTTGACGCAATAAAACACTCCTTCTCTTTATGCGCGTACACACATACGCGTATAGAACTACTGTTAAGTAGTGTCAGAAGCGTCAGAAGAGTGTTTTTTGAATTCCTTAGTTTCATTTTTTATCTCCTAGTTATCGTTGTAGGGGTAGCCACGATTTGAAAAATTGGTGGGCTGTTTGATGTCAATACCAACAAAGCCACGTACCCCACTGGAGTTACGCCACTTGTCGAAACGTCGCGTGATGAGCGCATCAGAAAAACGGCGTTGAGAACCAGCGAATTCACCATTGACCTCAGCCCATTGCTTCCAATCCGCGAACAAGGTCGTGGTCATGGCTTTGTGGTTTGCACCCAAGTTGCAGCGTTCATCCATCCAACGACCCATGGCGTCTTCGGATTCGAAGTACTCGTCCGTTGCACTGGTCACAGAGAGCGGCTGCTTTAATCCCTGTTGCTGCCAAAGCAGACATCCCTGAAGTGCCCAAGCCAAAATGCCATCGCGCTCAGCGAGCAACCTCTCCGTGAGCAAAGGGTCACGCTTCTCAGGTGGCACCGTGATCGTGAAAGGGATCAAGTGCATGCGACGACGCATCGCCTCATCGATGTTGCGAATGGCAGGCTTATGGTTGCCCGCAATCAAGAGCTTGAACTGAGGTGGGTAAGTAAAGAAGTCTTGGTGCATCAGACGAGCTGTCACCAAGTCACCTCCTGTGATCGCTTTGATCTTGGATTCGTTCCAGCGCCTGCCCTGCTCGGTTTCTGTAGCCGAGACAAAGCGCGCGCCACGCAATCCAGCAAGGTCTGTGGGATGACGATCTGTGCGCGTCTCCATGAACGTGTCCATGGGGGCATTAGCCGAGTAATCACCCAAGATCGTGGAGATGACGTTGACGAACACGGACTTGCCGTTTGCACCTGTGCCGTACAGGAAGAACAAGGCGTGCGTGCTGATATCGCCCGTGAGGCAATAACCCACCACGCGCTGCAAGTACTGCTGTAACTCTTTGTCGCCACCCGTCACGTTCTCAAGGAAATCAAGCCACACAGGGCTCTCACCTTTGGGGGTAGCTGTGGTGACCTTGGTCATACGGCGATCGCGCCTGTGCGGCCCCATTCCACCTCTTTTGAGGTCAATGATTCCACCAGGTGTATTGAGCAACCAAGGGTCGGCATCCCACTCTTCAACCGTTGCACTGTGACGTGGATCGGTACGAACGATGCGCTCAATCGCAGACATGGTCCCCGAGCTGGCCAAGCGGGTCTTAAGTCTTGGTGTGTCTGCCTTGTAGGACGCAGCACGACAAATTGTTCGACTCAAGTGATGCACGTAGAGTGACTTGTCGACGTTCCAACGCACGCCGTTCCAAACCAGCCACTTACCCCATGGTGAGCAATACCGCCAGTCCTCACCAAACTGGCGCGTGAACGCCATGGCCAAGCCATCCTCTGTGGTGTAGTCCAAACCATCCACGATGTCTGCGGCCATGCTCTCATCAGCTTGGCGCACAACAGGCATGCGGTCGCCAGCCGCAAGAAAACCTGTGACATCAAAACCTTCGACGCGTGCATCGGCGACATCCCACCCTTCAGGTTTTTCTTCTGGGGGTTGGAGGATGGAGCAGCTCAGAGCTCCTGCCAACAGGATCGCTTGTGATGCACGGTCCGCATAGTCCCAGCCTGGCTTATCACGATCAGGCCAGATGAGTACGTGCTTGCCTGCAAGTGGCGTCCAGTCAGTTTTGTCTACTGGTGCATTGGCACCGTGCATGGCAGTCGTGGCGCACACGCCCAACTCAATGAGCGCTTGCGCGCACTTCTCCCCCTCGACCAGAACGATTCGCTCTGAGTACGAAATACCAGGTTGGTTGAACAAGGGACGGGGGTCAGGTGGGGCCATCTTGCGACGCTTCACATCCCACGGACGAAACTCTTTCTTGCCAGGCTCTGGGTCGTAGCGGTAGACCACAGCAATCAATTTGCCTGATGCATCCTGGTAGTCCCACTTGGCAGTGGCTGGCCCAAGTTCATCGACTGCTGGTGTTTTGACTTTGTCTTTACTTGAGGGACGCTGCGGCAGTGAATCCACTCGCCCAAGTAAGTCCTTGGCGCGTTTAAGCACATCGGGGAAATGCGTCTGGATGTTGAGTTGGTAGTGACGCGCAATCAAGTCGAAGATGTCACCACCCTCACCTGTTGCGCGGTCAGTCCACAGTCCAGCCTTAGGGCCTGAGAGAAGCAATTCCAAACTGTCACCTGGGCCGCCCATCACATCGCCCACTAGGTACTTGGTGTTGCGGCGTTTACCTGCAGGCCAGATCTCAGCAATGAGTGTGCTCAAGCGCTCGAGCAAGGCTTGTCGGATGTCGTCTTTTTCTCGATTGGCATCCGCTTTAGGCGCATTGGTTTTGCGAAATGCCTCTTGGGCTGGGTCATTGAAATCAAGCATGCGCGGCCTCCCCTCCTTGAGACTGGTGTGATGCTTCAGACGCAAGTTGGTCTTGTGCTTCCTTTGCTTGCGCAGCCAACAAATCCCCGAGTTGCGCATGCCAAACCCGCAACTCTTTCAAGCGATAACGCACGAGCTTGTTGATGTAGTAATGCGGAATCTGAAGCTTCTTGCGCTTGTAGGGATTTCGGAAAAAGTAAAACGGCAGATTGAATGCGACCGCCGCTTGCTCAGACGAGAGCATGATTTCGAAGTTCGGACTAGCGTTTGGGTTTCGGGGTATTTGATGTGTCATGGCAAAAGCTCTCCCTGCTGACCGTTGGCACGGTCAGCATCAGGTTTAAAAATTGGATAAAGCGCAGCAGCTAGTGCTGCGTTTGGGTTGCGTGTCTAGCCGAAAGACTCTTGGCCAAGCATTCGCAAAGGTGGGTACTTGCTTGCCTCATGCGCTTGCACCATCGCTTCGACATAGGTGGTGACAACTGCATTGATCAGAAGCAAAGCTTCCTCTTGTGAGTAAGTACTCAGCGCGCGGTCCATGCCCACTTCGTTCGCAGCCTCGCCCAAGGGTTTGAGGCAACGACGCATGGCGGCCATCTCAGCTTCGGAAGGATCAATCACATCACCCTCCTCCACTGAGGTACGCGCATCGCCACGGTTGAGCAAACGCACACCAGCTTCGTAGAGTTTGTGAAAACACCGTTGACAGCGCATCGAACAAAACACCCAGTCGACGGGGTAACGTGCTGCACGCCCCACTTTGAACCGAATGTCCGCATGACCGAAGCCTCTGGCCTGCCGTGCACACACCCAACACTTCATGACTGCGCGTTTGCTCACCATGTGTCAGCACTTGACTCACTGCGCCCATGAGGGACGTCCCTGCGTGCTGGGCACGCGCGTTTGGGTGGAGTACCCGGTGGGCGGGTAGTTTGACGGTGGAACTGCCGCTGCGGGGGCACCACCATTTGATCCACCATGCCCTGCTGCTTGCGCCTTGGCCAAGATGAGATCGGCATAGTCTTTGTGATCAGGCTCAATCACCATGCGGATGATGTTGCGCAATTCGCCCTTGCCATCTTTTTCGACACCGATGCGTGCGGGAAACTCCACACCATCAAGATCTGCAAAGCCTCGGATTTGTCGTGCGTGCGCTGCCTCTGGTGAGTTGTCATCTGGGTGAATGTTGCGTGAGCTGTTGAGCACCGCTTTGATAAAACTGCGCCCCATTTGCCCCCAAGTGGGTCCTTTGTTGGAGTGCAAGCCCACATTGCTCCAAATCTTGCGTTTGGCAAACTGGCCGTGCAGCACAACAAACTCGCAGGACAGAAAAACGGCGCCTGTTTCATGTGAAGCAGTTGCGTAGCCGCCCGTCCATCCGCGATCGGGTTCGTCGTAGCCACCGGGTTTGATGGTCATGCGCACCATGGCTTGGGTGCCTTTGGGAATCAGATCGAAGCCACTTTGTTGGGCTTCGGCGTCGTTGAAGTCGTTCCAGCTGCTAGGAGCGCTATGGGTGTGTTGTTCTGGGTACATGTGTAAATCCAATGAATATGTGAATGAGGGGATGAGTCGAAAAGGATTGGTTCAGAGCTGGACTTCGCCGACCCAACGAATCTTGAATTGGGGCTCAGTGACCAGTTCTTTGCGTGCAGGCTGAAATGCAGCGCGAAGCAATGGATGCCACTTGGCGTAGTCGTGTTCAGAGACAGACAAATGAACTTCCATGAAGTCCTGCACACGATCCCCTGCCGCGACCATGCGGTCGGCGATTTGGGTGAGGTGCTCTTGGTCCCAGACGATCTCTTTTGGTTGGGAGACATCAATCTGCAAGTCACCGTCATCAATTCGAAAACGCGCTGACTCTTCATCACCGAAGCTATTGGCTTGTCGGATTTGCTCGTCGTAGCGTTGTTCAAGCCCACGGTTGATACGACCACGCATCTGGATGGTCCAGTCATGGAGTTCTTGCACCGCATGGCTGAACTGAGCCAGTTGGTCTTTGGGAAGTCGGCTGATTTGGTTGGCCGAGAGATCAGGCAATGCAGCCTGGTGGAGTTGGAGGTGATTCATCTTCGGCTCCTTAGCTTGCGACACGTTGGGAAGTTGAGATGTGCTGAACGAAGTTCTCGTACGCCTCAATCGCATTGATCGTGTAGGTCACACGCTTGCCAAGCTTCAGGTAGTGGGGACCACGACCTTCGGTTCGCCAGCGTTGGAGGGTTTTGGGGCTCATGCCCCAACGGGATGCCAGATCAGCTTCGGTGAAGACCATTCGCTCGGCAGGCATGGCTTCTTGACCAGGGAGGCCAAGAGGTGAAGTGCGCCCAGTTCGGGCAGGTGTTGCAGACCGCATATTTACTCCTTTGATTCAGTAGAGGGACAACGGCTCTATTTCAGGAAATCAATGGAGAACTGATAAGGAACTGATTGGTGAACTTGTGCGAAAACTCCAGTTCGCCAATCTGAAGCCCCCCTTGGTCTAGGCGTCTATGTAGCCATAAAGTGACAAAAAACCCCAGAAACTTGACAACACTCATCGGAAGGTTACACTTAGTGCAACTTTCCGACGAGTCTTTGATGAAACCTATTCGGCAACTAATAGACACCATCAGCCAGCTGGCCAGCCCGCAGGCTTGTCTGTTCACGCCCTCAGATTTGCGTGCGATCCTTCCCGGACACTCGGAAACAGCATTCAAAACATTGCTGAGTCGCGCAGTCAGTGAGGGGTACCTAACTAGGCTGTGCCGTGGCTTGTATTTGTATGAAAAAGCGAATCCTGATCGTGGATTGATCCTGCCTCATGCCGCTACGAAATTGCGCCCTCTTGGGCTGAACTACCTGAGTCTCGAAACCGTCCTAAGTGACGCAGGGGTGATTTCCCAAATTCCAATGAACCGCATCATGGTCATGTCTTCAGGACGCTCTGGCGTCATTGACTGCGGTCGATGGGGAAGCATTGAGTTTGTGAAAACACGGCAACGACCGCAGGATCTTGTAGGCAGTATCGAATACGACCCCAGAACTCGGCTCTGGCGTGCCAATGTTGCACAAGCGCTCAGGGATATGCGAGCGACACATCGAAGTCTTGACCTAATTGATTGGAAAGTAGCCCATGAGTTTGTTTGATGAACTAGTTGATGAAGCTCTCAACAACAAGCAAGAGCTTGCCCCTTTGCGAGTTGTCGTGGAGAAAGAACTTCTTCACCACGACATCTTGAGAGTGCTAAGCGGTGCAGGCCTTCTCACGCAACTAACATTCATTGGCGGCACTTGCCTGCGTGCTTGCTATGGGTCAAATCGATTGAGTGAAGATTTGGACTTCACAGGCGGATCCGATTTCACCCGAGACCAACTCGCAGCAATGAGCAACATCTTGATTGAGAGCCTCAAGGCCAAGTATGGGTTGGAGATCAACGTGACCGACCCCGTGCGCGAAGAAGGCAACGTCGACACGTGGAAACTCAAAGTTCAGACAAGACCTGGGCGCAAGGACATTCCTGCTCAACGCATCAACATCGATGTGTGTGCCATACCAAGCTATCAACCTCGTCCGATGGCGTTACTCAATCCTTATGGGGTTGAAATGGGCACCAGCGGATTGATTCTGCAGGCTCAATCACGCGAAGAGATCTTTGCGGACAAATTGGTCGCGTTTGCATTGCGCCCAAACAGACTCAAAAACCGCGATTTGTGGGACATTGCTTGGTTGCATCAGCAACAAATCAAACCCGCTCTAGGTCTGATTGAAAACAAGCTCAATGACCATCACGCGCAAACTGATGCTTACTTAAATGCCTTTGCCGAACGCTCTGCATCCTTAAACAAGGATCCAGAAATAGCGAAAGAGTTTCGCAAAGAAATGGCTCGTTTTCTTCCCAACGAGACGGTGAAGGAAACAGTGAATTCTGAAAAATTCTGGGAGTACTTGAGCAACTTGCTGGAAAGTTATCACCAGCAATTGATTAAGACACTAGAAGGAAAAGACAAGTCACCTGAATTCAAAATGTAACCAAGCTGTAGTTTTGTGATTTCTGGTCATGCTGTCTAACCTATCATTCAAAAAAGGATCATCAAGATGTCTCTGTCCTTATACGCAAACCTAGCAAGTGCTGCATTTGGGTTCATCGCTGCAGTTTTTTGGTACCAAGCTGCTATGGTTAAGTTCCCCGAGAAATTGAGCGCTGTTGTGATTGATCCCATCGCGACTGTGAACACGGATGATTTGTCACGGGCAATTTTGGAATCCGCAAACAAGAACAAAATCGCAGCATTTCTGAGTGCAGTATCCATGGTGTGCGTAGGAATTGGCATGTTGCTTGACACCACCTGCACGTGACCAATGATTTACGCTGCACCGCACCCTGCATTTCCCGAACCAGAAGACAAAGAAACACTTCTTTGGCGATACCAAGACTTTTCTAAATTCGAATGGCTTGCGAGTGAAAAAAGACTCTTCATGCCCAATGCTGCGAGCTTGGGCGACCCATTGGAAGGCACACAACCACCTGGCTATGACAACTGGTGGACGTCGATTGCTGAATCAGCAGCGACAGCAGCCGAGCGGGAAACGATTGAGCACAATCGAGATCTGATCATTCGATTTGCTGCCGCATTTCGCACCAGATACTACGTAAGCTGTTGGCATATGAACCCTGCCGAAAACCGTGAGATGTGGGGCAAATACACAACCAGTCCAGACTCAGTGGCGATTCAAACTACATATAAAAAACTCAGAGCGGGCCTCCAGCCATATGTCGGAATGGGGATGGTCAGATACATAGATTATTCGATTGATCGCTTGCCCACTCTGAACATGTTTGAATACATCACGCACAAGAATCAGTATTTCAAATACGAAAATGAGCTAAGAGCGGTGGCTATGCATCCCGTGATCGAAGGCCTAGATAAAAAACATTTCCAAGAATCTCATTACCAATCCGAGGGAACGCCATCATTAATTGTTTATGCCCCTCCTATTGACTTGGAGATGATTGAATCTGTCGTTCTGCATCCTGATGCAACACCTGATTTTTCAGCCAAAGTAGCTTCGCTATGCAAAGAATCTGGAATGCCAACTCCGAAAAAATCAACAATGAAGTCAACCGATATCTAAGTAAGTTGAAAGTCACCAATGACAAAAAATCAAAAAAATGTAAATTCAAGTGAATCCCAAACCTCTGAAAAATCGTTTGCGAATGATTTTTTGAAGCACTATCTGAAGAGCGGAATTGGATCGATGTCCAAATCAGATATCGATGCACTTGTCATGCATCTGTTAGACAAATACGCCAGTGAAAATGGTACTGCTCTTGGCAATTTTTCCAATCAAATTGCTAGTGAAAGGCTGCGTGCATCATTAGCCAAAATTAAGAAACTTCGATACGACGGCGGACTTAAATTTGGCGGAAGGCCAGAAGACGAAGCTCGTTTACGATTCGTAAAACTTCTTGGAAGTGCTGGGCTTGAGTTAGATAAAGAAAAGGGAAAAGTTACAAAAATCGTATTCGTAGTGGAAGACATTCTTGCCAAGAACTGGATTCAAGCTCACATAAAAGAGCACAGCGGAATTTTTGACGGTTTGGCATTCCCCCAAACCTCTAGACATTTTTTATAGCGCAGTCTGACGCTGCCGCTCGAACTCATAGGGGCTGAGTTGATCGAGATGCTTGTGGCGTCGAACTCGATTGTAGAAACCCTCGATGTAATCGAAGATGTCCGACTTGGCTTCAGCCCGAGTTTGGTAAATCCGCTTCTTGATTTGTTCGCTCTTCAAATTACTGAAGAACGATTCAGCCACCGCGTTATCCCAGCAGTTGCCTCGACGGCTCATGCTCGGGCTCAGTCGGTTGTCTTTGCACCAGCGGTTGAACTCATCGCTGCCAAATTGGCTACCCTGGTCAGAATGGATGATCACTGAGTCCTTTGGCCTTCTGCGCCACACCGCCATCGTCAATGCATCCAGCACCAAGCTCGTCTGCATGCGTGGCCCCATACTCCATCCCACCACCGCACGCGAGTGCAAATCTAGTACAGCCGCCAAATACAGCCACCCTTCATGTGTGCGGATATACGTGATGTCCGTCACCCAAGCTTGGTCGGGTTCGTCGTGTTGGAACTGGCGTTGCAATTGGTTGGGCGCAACCAATGAAGGCTTGCCCACTTTGTACCTAGGGCGTTTGTAGCCACGCACTGACTTTATTTGGGCTGCACGCATCAGCCGCGCGACACGGTTTTCGCTACAAGCCACGCCAGCTTCACGCAGGTCACAGAAGATGCGCGGACTGCCGTAGATGCCCATGCTCTGGTCGTAGAACTCTTTGATCTTTGCCGTCAACACCTCATTGGCTCTTGCCCTTGCTGAGAGCGGCTCATGCAGCCAAGCGTAGTAGCCGCTGCGGTGAACTTTGAGAACGCGGCACATGCTGGTGAGTTTGAATTCTGATCGGTGGGCTTGAATGAATGCGTACTTCACCCGGACTGTTTTGCAAAGTACGCGGCGGCCTTTTTTAGGATGTCGCGCTCCTCGGTAGTGCGTCTTAGCTCAGCCTTGAGCTTGGCCATCTCGGCTTGCATCAACTTGAGATCACTGGACTGAGGTTCGTCCGCCTTCTTGAACTTGCTGACCCACGTGTACAGAACACCTTCAGCAATGCCTAGTCGCTTGGCTACATCGACAACCGAGTGGCCTTTGTCGATGACTTGTTTGACTGCCTCGTCCTTGAATTCAGGAGCGTATTTGGTCCGTTGCATTTGCTTTTCTCCATTTCAGTTTTGACATCATTATTTGTCTACTGATTTGGGGGAATGCCAGTTCATTTAATAATGAACTTATCAAAGTTGATCCCGAAACTTTTTTCAAACTACTTAGATCACTTCTTAACTCAAACGAAATAGACAGTTTTGAAGAAAAGTACAAGACTCTATTAAAGAAGAAAAACAATGAAGACATCCTCTCAGGATTCAAAACTCTGATTGGTTCTTTTGCAAAGGGTGTTGCTTCAAAAGGTGGGGAAATCGCCCTAACAAAATTTATTGCCTTGCCGTTAATTGGAGGCTAGATTAATTTCGTGAGTGGTGGTTAGCCAGTGAATACAAGCCCATCCTTTTATTGCGAACGACAAAAATCTCATAAGCATGCATAGGTCCTTCGTACAAAGGATCTCCCTTGTTAGCGGTCTTGACCTTGAACACATCAATCAGCTTGTCACTCGACAAATGCGCCTTGCTCATGATCGTCTCGGCTGACTGCGGGTCCCCTCGGTACCGCCAAAGCACTCCAAAAATTGCAGCCTGTGCAACGGTCAACCGAACAGGCTCGCTGGACCAATCTGGCATATGAACCCACTCAAAGGTCTCAGAGAACGGTCCATGTACTGCCGCTGATTTAGGCTCAACAGCAAAATCGAGTTCATCACTCCCCTCACCCACAAGCCGCAGTCCATTGCCATGAATCGCGAAGCGCTCTTCAAGATGCCACCAAGTTGCGGTGCCAGAGAGCGGGTCAGATGAAATTCGACCTAGCGGTCGTGGCGTAATCACCCAACTGTCAGGGCGTGGTGCCTTACCATGAAACAGATGCAACGCATTGGCCACAACGAGCTCAATGCGTTGGGCTAGCAAAACTGCTCGTTTCTTGTAGATCCCGATCTGCCAGACCCCATCGTGAATTGTCTCTACAGCGATGTGCGCGGGGATGTTCAATGCTGCTCGTAGTTTCCTGATCATCCATTCTGTATCGATCGCCCAGTTACGCTGCTCAGACAGATCCACCTTGTACGGGCCGCAGTCTGGACACTGCACATGCATCTCGCCATCGCATCGAAACACAGGGCCCCGGTGCAAACCACAAAAAGAACAACTCGCGTAACGTGAATCAAATGGCCCAGGTACAACCGCTTTGAGCTCACTCAGGATCTTGAGCCCCGTTATCTGCGCTTTGGGGATCGAGCGCTCATAGGAGTACCCACCACGGGTTAGAAGCAGCGAAGCCAAAGCCATCGCTTTTTTATTCGCAGGCATTGGAGCTCCTTCACTCGAACAAGCTCATTGGCTGGCTACTCCCTGTTGTCCCCGCTTCATAGAAGTTCAAGGCCTGCTTAGGCTCCAGAATTTCGAGATGAACAAGGTAACCCTCTAGTTGGGTACGCAACTTCTCATCGAACTTGTACAAGTTCAAACGCCCTTTACTGGTCACCTCTACGCTCACAAGTGGGCAACGTGACTTTCCCTGCGCAGGAGCCATGAACAGATTCAGCGTCGCCGCGTGAATCTCCCAGCCACGGCTGAGCGGGTTTTCATTCTGAAAATACGCGCCAATTAAATCCGTCACACATTGACGGTCCGTCGAGCCACTTGCTGTGCATTCAATTTTCAGCCGCTCACAAGGACTCAACAAGTGCAAGCTCTTGACTTGCAGCCCCACAAAGCCATCCTCGAATGCCTGTGGAATTTGCATCCCCAAGCGCAGCTTTGAGAGGTCCAGAACCGGACGTTGAATCCGCTGCGCCTCTGCACTGACGCCCAACATGTGCGTGGCAAATGCTTCGCACAACATGGCGTGATATTTCGCCCCGCCTCTGATGATGGTTCGTGCAACGCCTGTGATCTGCGAATACTCCAGCACCATGTGAATGTTTGGGCTGCCGACGCGCCGTTGCAACTGTGTGCCCTCAAATTCCAAACGCGCAGTCGCGAGGTCTTTGGCGTGAATCGTGATCAGTTGCGTTCCTTGCGAACGGTCCAACACGTTGACCACGCACACTTCGCCGCAGCCCAGCTCACGCTGGTAGAAAACTTTGATGGCATCGCAGAAGTTCGCGATTGAATTTTCATCACGATTGACTTCACGACGCAGTCCTAGGTCATGCTGTTGAGCTTGCTGGCTGTGCTGATCCAGATACTCAATCTCTGCAGCAGCTTCGAACAACGACGGGTGATTGACGTAGAGCCAGAAGGAGCGGTGCAAATCGTTCTTGCAGGCAATGAGTCCCACCAGTTCATTCGGTTTGTCATGCGTTGCCTGAAACATAGCCTGCTTGCCCAGTGGATGTGCCAACGTTGAACTGGCATGCAGACCTGCAATGATGCGATCGCGCTTGATCGTGTTTTGGTAGTTCTGGATGAACTTGACCAATGCGCGGGATGTGTAGGTGTCGTCTTGCCATGCCCAACCCTCTGGCAGGGGAAGTTCATGACGAACCATGAATGATTTGAGCGTCTCATCGACGGGCAGACTAAGCAGGATGTCTGCATAAGTTTGGGGCTTGCTCACGTTGTCTCCTTCTTCTTTTTATTGGGGAAATTGACCCCAATCGGCCCCCTTTTCAGGGGTGCCAATTTCGGTCTAAATTATGGTTTTGCTGGATAAATATACAGTATTTGGAAAATCTGTCAAAACCGCCCCCAAAAGCCCCAAAACTACGACCTGTTAGAGCTCATAGGCCCTGTTTACGGGCCTTTCGAGCCCATTGTCCCTCCTATCCCCGTTACCTAGAGTTACGCGTTAAGGGGGTCAGACCTACGATTTCAGGCCAGTTTTGACAAGAACCAACCTAGCCATGAAATCACCACAACTTCCCGCCCCAGTCATCGTTTATCGCCCTCGTTCAAACGGTCAGCTGCAAAAGTGCCAGAACCTCACCTTGGACAAGGTCACGGAGCTCATAGCGCACGCTGCGGTCATGACTAAAGAAGATCTTGAGCAAGCCTCGAAGAGTCAGATTTATGCCACTGATAGAGACGAGTTTGTGGACTTATCTGCCCACCAGAGCGCAAATACGAACCCCTCAACAAATACCGGAGTTCACTCGTGACTAATGACATCGCAACAGAAGATGCTTTGCCTTTGACCAACAAGGTGGGCCATCAACTGCATTTGCTCTCAAGACTGCCCATGCCAGAGTTTTGGGAGCTGTGGGACAAACACTTCAAAGATCGTCCCAAACATCCTCATCGCAAACAACTGGAATCGCGCCTAGCGTATCGGATTCAGGAAATCGCCGATGGTGGTGTACCCCCAAAGACCCGCAATCTGCTCGAAGACATTGGAGAGCGGCTCTCCAAGATCAAAACCAGCAAACACCTCACCACCACCCTACTGCCGGGAACCGTATTGATTCGAGAGTTTGACGGCAAGGATTACCACGTCACCGTGGCCATGGATGGTCGTTTTGAATTTGATGGCCACAAATTCAAATCGCTGTCCGCGATTGCAAAACAAATCACAGGGACTCAATGGTCAGGTCCTCTCTTTTTTGGGCTTAAAGGTAACTCCAAATGAACACCATCACTCGCAAACGCTGCGCGGTCTATTGCCGCGTCTCCTCAGATGAACGTCTGGATCAGTCGTTCAACTCCATCGATGCCCAACGCGAGGCAGGTATTGCCTATGTGGCCAGCCAGAAAACCGAAGGCTGGGAGCTGGTGCCAGATTTTTATGAAGACCCGGGGTTCTCAGGTGGCAACATGGAGCGCCCCGGTTTAAAGCGCCTGCTCAAGGACATTCAAGCTGGGAAGATTGACATCGTGGTGGTCTACAAGATTGACCGACTCTCCCGCTCACTGGCCGACTTTGCCAAGATGGTGGAGGTATTTGACAACCACATGGTGAGTTTTAGCTCGGTCACCCAACAGATCAATTCGGCCACCTCCATGGGACGTCTGATGCTCAACGTGCTGTTGTCATTTGCACAGTTTGAACGCGAGGTCACGGGAGAGCGCATCCGCGACAAGATTGCCGCCTCCAAGCGCAAAGGCATGTGGATGGGCGGATCCGTTCCTCTCGGGTACCGCGTTGAGAACCGTGCTCTGCACATTGAGCCGCAAGAGGCTGAGCTGGTGCAACGAATCTTTGAGCAATTCATTGCGGAGAAATCCACCACCAAGATCGTCAAAGAGCTCAATGAACAGGGTATTCAGACCAAGCGCAAAAAAGCTTTTTGCAAGCAGAGCATTTACAAGATCCTGCACAACCGAACCTACATCGGTGAGATCTCACACAAGGGAGAAAGCTTCCCCGCGCAGCACGAGGGTTTGATTGATTCAATCACATGGGAGCGCACCCATGCCATCTTGTCGCTGGACAACCGCCAGCGCTGTAGGAACACATGGGAGAAGAAAAACCGCAACGACTTCCTGCTCAGGGGTATTGCGTATACGCAAGAGGGAGACTTGCTGATCCCGATGGCGACCAAGAAGCCCAATGGGAAGGTTTACCGCTACTACGTCATCAACAAAAAGATGCACAAAGGTGCCGAGGTTGCTCAGTCATGGAACTACCAAGCTGCCATGCTTGAAAATGCCGTGTCAGAAAAACTGCTGGAATACCTGCGCAGCGAGCGCATGGTGGACAAGTACTGGTCTGAAATTCAAAAGATCAACCCGAGCATTGATGAACCTCAGGCGGTAGTCTTGATCCTGCGCCACACGGCCAGCATTTGGGATCAGTTCTTCACCAAGATGAAAACAGAGATCATCCACGCATTGATCAGACGGGTGATAGTCAAACCCAACGGGGTTGAGGTTCAGATGCGATTCGAGGGGCTGGGTGCGGTTGTCAAAGCCATGCAATCACAAGTCCCGCAGGTCGAGCTTGCCTAAGGAGTCATCTATGAAAGAAACCGAAACTTCGGTGGATGAGTTTGGCATACCCAAACTGTCGCCACTTAGATTCAGGCAACGCGGGGGTCGGAGACTTGTCCTTCCTGCCGCTGGCTCTTCGCTTGAAGAGCAGCCTAAGGAGTCCACGATCAACTCCCCCCTCATCAATGCAGTTGCCCAAGCTTTTTACTGGGCAAAACTAATTGATATGGGCGTTGCAGCCAGTGGATCGGATATCGCTGAGAGAGAAGGCCTCGAAGCCAGCACTGTCAATGAACGACTACGCCTGAGTCTTCTCTCTCCTGAAATCATTGAGAGTGTTTTAAACGGAACTCAACCTAAGGGTTTGACTGTGCAGTGGTTGAATCGGAATTCTTTTCCTGCTGATTGGGAAAAACAGAAAAAGCTCATTACTTGTATCGAAAGGTGCTTTTCATAAAAGTCAACACGACGGCAATCAGAACTAGGGGCAACATCTCGCCCCCTTTACCTTCATGTGCGCTTACGAGTGGTGATAGCGATACTCCTGAGTCAGTCCCCCATACCCATAGGCTGCTGCGCGCACATCTTCTACATAGATATAACTTTCATGATGTAAATCCCCAAGCAAGCCCTCAAAGCTTTTGAACACTGCCTTTATGAAAGCAGCTTTTTCAGATTTGCTATTTGTTTCATCAGTGATTTTTATATCCAAATAAACACTAGATTTTTTCTGTTTTGTAAGCGTTTCACCGCCAACGATCCAATGCACTGGGTCAATGTAGCTGATAAACGACTTACCGCAAACCCGCATGAAACCTAGGTTTCCCTTGTGGACCCGTCCTTAAGAAAACAGAGAAAAGAGAGAGAAAACGGCAAAAAAACTCCACTTGTTGAAGAAGTGAAATTGCCGCATCCTTAAGTTAGCCCGTCGGAAGCCCACAAATACAGGGCTTTGGAGCAAAAAAAAGGGCTCGGAGATTTTCCAAGCCCTTGTATATGGTGGCGGCATAAAGGCAACACTGCCTTTATAACAACCTCAGAAATTTAAATAAACACTCTCAATCGGTCTTAACCCAATCACTGATTCGGACATTTTGTTCGGCAAGTTGCCTCAGCAAAGTTGAAACGGTCCAGTAACCATAAGCATTACCAGTTCGTTCTGCGTAGTGTTCCATCCGTTCAACCACCTGCGATAAGCCCCAGTTGTCCGCCATCCACATAGGACCGCCTTGGTGATTTGGAAAGCCATAACCAGCCACCCACACCACATCCACATCGCTGGCACGCAAGGCAATGCCTTCAGCCAAAATCTTGATGCCTTCATTAATCAGCGGCAACATTAGGCGCTCGACAATCTCTTCATTCGTAATGCTCTCGCGACGCGTGATGCCGTGCTGCTTTGCTAATTGCATGCAAACAGCTTCGGTCTTAGGCTCTGCAAGTGGCGTTCGTATCTCGTAACGGTAATATCCCGTAGCAGTTTTCTGACCTACGCGTCCTTCGGCATAGAGCGCTTGGCAGACACGCCTGTAACTAGGATCTGCAGGTAAGTCTCCAGTTTTAGCAAGTTCGATCAAAGTCTTAGCCCCCACATCAACACCTGCCATATCTAACATACGACATGGCCCCATGGCCATGCCTATTTGATCAATGTTCTCGACTGCCGCATCAATCTGAGCAGGTGAAGCACCTTCCATCAGCAAGAATTCGCACTCCCGCAAATAAGGTTCAAGCATGCGATTGCCAATGAACCCATAACAAACGCCACTGACAACGGCCACTTTACCGATACGACGTGCCAATGCCATCACCGTTGCCAACACGTCTTGAGAAGTGGCCGCGCCTCTGACCACTTCCAGCAAACGCATGACGTTGGCTGGACTGAAAAAGTGCATCCCTACAACGTCCTGCGCGCGACCGCTGGCTTTAGCAATCACATCCACATTGAGGGTCGATGTATTTGTGGCAATGATGGCACCGGGCTTGCATACCTCTCCTAACTTTTTCATGATTTGCTGCTTGAGCGACATGTCTTCAAACACAGCCTCAATCACCAAATCACAGTCCGACAAATCAGCGTAGCTCAAAACGCCGCTCAAACAGTCCATGCGCTTGCCCATCGCTTGTACTGTCAATCGGCCTTTGTCAACCGTGTTTTGATAGTTTTGACGGATGATGCTCATGCCACGTTCGAGCGCATCAGGCTGCATGTCGAGCAATACCGTCGGTATTCCAATATTTGCAAAGTTCATGGCAATCCCGCACCCCATGGTGCCCGCACCAATCACGCCCACTTTGCGAATGCCTCGCAAGACTGTTGTGTTGGAGAGATCGGGAATACGTCCTGCTTCACGCTCAGCAAAGAAAAGATGTCGCATGGCATGAGATTGAGGTGAGTGCCGACAGGCTTCGAAATGATTCGCTTCAATCCGTTCGCCGATATCAAAACCTTGCTCCACAGTGGTCTGCACAGTTTCAACAATCGCGCGTGCTGCTGGATAGGCTCGTTGCTTTTGCGACACCTCTGCAAATTTTTTATCAAAGTAATCTACCGACAAACCATCGGTGCGCGGTGGCATCAAACGAGTTGTTCTCACTTGACGTTCCCCCTTCAAAACCGACCTTGCAAACGCAAGTCCAATTTCGAGACTGCTAACACCTGTTTCTACCGCATCAATCAACGCAAGAGATAAAGCCTGTTCAGCTGAAATCGATTCACCACTGAGCATCATGTTCAACGCAGCATCAACCGGAATCAGACGTGGCAAGCGTTGGGTACCCAACGAGCCGGGTAACAAACCCAGCTTGATCTCTGGCAAACCCAACCGGGTGTTCGGCAATGCGACGCGCGCATGACACGCCATGGCCAACTCCAACCCTCCCCCCAACACATGGCCGTGCAATGCCGCCACAACAGGACGTTTTTGATTTTCTAAACGCAAGAGCATTTGATTAAACGGTGTGGCACTGAAATCATCACGTTCAAAGTCCTTGATATCGGCACCTGCGACAAATGTTTTTCCGTGACAGCAAATAACCAAAGCTTTAGATGAAGTGTCAGCCTCAAACGCTAACAATGCGCGAGACAAACCAACCACCACATCATCAGAGATGGCGTTCACAGGTGGCGAGTCGATCACGATTACACCTATTTCATTCACTTTTTCATATCTGACTTTGGCACTCACAGCATCTTTGTTCATTTCATATCTCACGAGTCGTTGATTACACGTTCACCCAAAAAAAAGGGGGACCTGATGGACCCCCAATACCTTGGAGAAAACGATGGGCTGAGAACAGCCCATGCGAAGCTTGAATGCTTAGAAGGTGTAACGCATGCCAAACATGGTGGCATGGTTGCCTTTGCCAGCCGCGACAGGTGTGCCAAAGATCGGGCTGAGGTTCATGTTGCTACCAGTGTTACTGGTGCTGGCAGCTTGCACGTAAACGATGGTGTCTTTGAACATGGTGTAGTCCAAGCTGACAGCGGTCTGATTGGCCTTGTTACCGTTGTTGGTCTTGTCTTTGATGTCGTAGTAGCCACCGGAAATCGTGACGTCTGGATTCAACTTATACGCCAGGCCTAGAGCAGTGGCAGTCATGTGGGTCGTTCCACCCGTGGTCATGACGTTATCTGGATTCTTACCGTCGAAGATAGCCGCACTCATGGTCCAAGAGCCAGTGGTGTAGAGAGCGCCCAACGAAGTCAGACGGTTGGTGTTAGCCGAGGTCGTGAACCCTGCTGCGTTGGCATTTCCGGCACCTCCTAAACCACCGAGAGCTACAGCCGAGCTCATGGTGCTGTAGCCGTTGCCTTTACCGTTGTAGTACAGACCGGAAAGGCGTAGGCCGCCATTGGCGTAAACCGCTGTAAGCGCGTCCTGTGTACCAGCGCTGTTGTTGCCGTTGACGTTGCCAAAGACATGTTGCAAGCTGACCGTGGTATTGCCAAATTTAGGTGCGGTGTAGGTAATGGAGTTGTCGTTATAGACCGTGCCGAACATCGCATTACCTGTGCCGTTCCAAGCTTTGGTAGCGCTGTTCATACCAACCAAAGTTGTCAGAGTTGAGCCGAAGTAGCGAGCCCCACGCGCATCGGTGGCCGCCATAGCGAAGTACATAGGAGAGACTTGGCGACCGATCTTCAGATCACCTGCCTTACCCGACAGACCAATCAAGGCCATTTGGTTGAAGTTGGTGGTGGTCCCCGCAGAGTTGGCGCCACCTGTTGCACCGTCGTTGAGCTTGAGGTTACCCTGCAACTGGAAGTAGGCTTTGTTGCCATTGCCCATGTCGCGCTCACCCTTGATGCCGATGTTGCTGCCGCCAATACCGCCATCCTTGAAGGTAGTGGCTTTGCCAGCATCGGTTGTGTTGGGTGTGTAAAGCGGCGCGGCGGTGGATGTAGACACATCCAACACACCCGCGTCAAGTGCACCGTAAATCGTGATGTTGTTGGCAGATGGCGCAGGGGCTGTGGATTGCGCCTGGGCAGCACCTGTGCAGCACAAGGCGGCTGCGGCCAAAAGGGTCAGTTGTTTGTTCATGAAGTCTCCTCGTTGTGTAAAGTGATTGAAAATCGGTTGCACATTCCAAAGGGGGATGCGCCTTGAATTTCAAAGTGGGATTCTTCTTGAATCGCGCCAACTCAATTTATCAATGAGTGACATTCATTTACCAAATAATGACAAACCCCTCGATTCACGGGATAACCCTGTACGCAATCGTTGAACGTCAAATCGAAGACTGATAGCGCATCGCGCACTGCCAACCTATGTCAGCCAACGGTTGCGCTTTGCGACCTGTTTCGACAGCATCAGGCGAGTTGGCGTTGCCATCGTGCGCGCGTTGTGCAATGCCGTGAAGAATGGCCGCCATGCGAAACAGGTTGTAGGCCATGTAGAAGTCCCAGTGCGCGATGTGGTCACGCCCCGTCAGTTGCGCATACTGGCGCACATATGCTTGCTCGGTGGGTAAACCGAGATTGACCAAATCTAGTCCTGCAATGCCTCGCCACAAGGTAGGTTGCACATGCCAACTCATGCACTGATAAGACAAATCGGCCAATGGGTGACCCAAGGTCGACAACTCCCAATCCAACACACCGATCACGCGTGGCTGTGTGGGATGAAAAACCAAATTGTCCAAACGGTAGTCACCGTGAACAATCGATGTTTCTTCTGCTGCGGGGATGTGTTGTGGCAACCATGCCATCAATCGCACCATCGAGTCGCCCAAGGGCAAAGTCGACGCATGGCATTGCTTAGACCAACGGTCAATTTGACGTTGGAAATAATGGTTTGGCTTGCCAAACGTTTCTAAGCCCACACGTGTGTAATCCACACGGTGCAAGGCGGCGAGGACGCGACACATTTCTGCATAAATATCGCCACGGTCGGAGGCACTCATCTCTGGCAGGGATTGGTCCATCATCACGCGACCTTGCAAGAACTCCATGACGTAAAACGGTGTCCCCAGCAAACTGCTGTCGTCACAGTAATCCAACATGCGTGGCACGGGCACATCTGAATCTTGCAAGGCTTTCATCACGCGGTATTCACGGTCTACCGCATGTGCCCCCACTAACAATTGCCCGGGGGGTTGTTTGCGCAACACAAACTGTGTCGTGCCAGATTGAATGCAGTAAGTGGGGTTCGACTGTCCTCCTGAAAGGGTCGACATGGTCAAAGGTTGCGTGCCGCATAAGCCCTTTTCTTGCAGATAAGCATGCAAAGCGTTGTGATCTAAAACCTGCGTCATAACGTGCTCACCAAATGTCCACCATCGACCGCCACAGTTGCCCCAGACATCGCAGCGCTTGCTTGTGAGGCCAATAACAACAACGGTCCATCGAGATCACTCAACGCATTGAAACGTTTGCTGGGGATGCGTGAACGCAATTTTTCACCCTGGGTGCTTGTCAAAAAATCACGGTTCAAGTCCGTGATCACATAACCTGGCAACAAAGCATTGACTCGAATTTGGTGGCGCGCTAACTCAAGTGCGAGTGCTTTGGTCGTTTGAATCACGCCGGCCTTTGAGATGGCATAAGGCGCAACGCCACCCGCCACACGCTCGCCCAAAATAGATGCAACGTTGACGATGTTGCCGCTTTTCTTGCACGCCACCATGTGGCGCGCCGCCTCGGTGGCAACCAGCCAGCAGCCTTTGAGATTTGTATCGATCACCGTGTTGTAATCGTCGGGCGTTTGATCTAACGCGGCCTTACCCACCGTCACACCCGCATTGTTGATCACCACATCGGGTACGCCCCCATGATTCGCGAGGTCTAAAAAAGCTTGGCGCACACTGACAGGATCACTCACATCCATGGCAAAGGCTTGGGCCTGAGCACCTGCTGCATGTAGTTTGTCCACAAGCGTTTGCAACTTGTCGACACGGCGTGCTGCCACAACCAAATCGGCGCCTGCTCTGGCAAGTAGCCATGCGAAGTGGTGCCCCAAACCACTGGATGCACCAGTCACCAGAACCCGTTTGCCTTGTAGGCTAAACAGAGAAGATAAAAAATCTGCACCCATCATGCTGCGGCTTCCTCGTGCATTTGCACAAGCTTGCGTGCCATGCTCCAGCGGTGCACTTCACTGGGGCCGTCATAAATACGGAAAGCACGCATGTCCATGAAAATGCGCATCACATCTTGTTCATCGGTGACACCTTGCCCACCCAAAATTTGGACACAGCGATCGACCACGCGCCATTCAGCTTCCGAACAAACCACTTTGGCACGGCTGCTCTCAAAGTTGCACTTGTGCCCTTGATCTAGCAACCAAGCGGTGTGCCAAATGTGCAAACGCGCGGTGTGCAGATCCATGTCGTTGTCAGCCAGCATGTAGCCAATCCCTTCATGCGTGACCAGCGATTGACCAAACGCCTTGCGCTGGCTGGCATACGTCACAGCAATGTCGTGCGCCCGCCTGGCCTGCCCCAACCAGCGCATGCAGTGCGTCAGGCGTGCCGGAGCCAGACGCACCTGCGCGTAACGAAAGCCCTTCCCGACTTCGCCAAGTACATCACTTGCAGGTACGCGCAGATGGTCAAAACGCAGCACGCCATGTCCACCGGTAAAACAACGATCCATCGCGTCCATATTGCGCTCCAACACAATGCCGTCGCGTGCCATGTCGCTCAGAAACATGGTGGCTGAACCATCTTCCATACGCGCCATGATGATGGCGTACGTTGCGCCCTCGGCGCCCGTGATAAACCATTTGTGACCATTGATCACGTAATCATCACCGTCGCGCACAGCCGTTGTCTGCAACATGGAGGGATCAGCCCCTGCACCTGGGCTCGGCTCGGTCATAGCAAAACAAGATCGCGTATGCCCTTGAATCTGTGGGCGCAACCAGCGTTCTTTTTGTGCTGGCGTGGCCACTTCTTCCATCAGATGGATATTGCCTTCATCGGGTGCGTGGATATTTAACGCTGTGGGGCCAAGCCAAGAGTACCCCGCCTCCTCGAAGACAACAGCCTTAGCAGTGTGGCTCAAGCCCATGCCACCCATCTCTTTGGACGCATGAGGCGTTAACAAACCTTCATCACGAGCCAAACCAATCAGCTCTTGGCGCAAGGCCTCATCCGGTCCGTGTCCAGACTGTCTTGCATCGCGTTCAAGCGGAATAATTTTTTTTGCAATGAAATGGCGGGTGTGCGCTTGCAGCTCCAACAATTCAGAAGAAAGCTCGAAGTTCATAAAACTACCTTTTAAGAATGGAACGCATCAGGCGCACGTAACGCAGCGCGTAACAGTACCCCCATGTCAGGTTGCGCTACAAATGGATCAGGTGGGTTGTTTTGGCTAAGAATGGCCTCCATGCGGTCGGCCACATGCTGCAATTTGTCAGGATGCGTGAACACATAAAACTTCTTACTGCTCAGCGCATCAAACACTTGACTCGCGACTTCGGCCGCAGACAAGGTACCGTTGGTGACTGCCTTTTCCATCATGACGCGACCTATCAGCTGACTCTTGGTCAAACTTTGCACAGGTCCATCGTCAGTGCGTGCACTTTGATGAATACCTGTCGGCACAAAGAATGGGCACACCACGCTGGCAGTGACCTGATCGGTCACAAGGCGTAAATCGTTGAATAAAGTTTCGCTCAACGCCACCACCGCGTGTTTGCTGACACAGTACGCACTCAAATTAGCCGGGGCAACCAAGCCTGCCATGCTGGCCGTGTTGATGATGTGACCGTGCCACGAAGCGTCGTTCTCCGCCGCACGCAACATCAATGGCGTGAAAGCACGGATGCCATGAATAACACCCCATAAGTTCACACCCAACACCCATTCCCAATCGGCTGAGCTGCACTCCCACACCAGCCCCTGCGTTGCCACACCCGCGTTATTGAAAACCACATGCGGTGCACCAAAACGCTCAAATACAGCGGCAGCAAGTGCATCCATCTCTGTGGCGCTGGCAACGTTGACTTTGCGTGCCATGACAGTGCAACCTAGGGTCTGTACTTCTGCAGCACACGCGTCCAACGATGCTTGATGAACATCCACCAGTACCAGTTGCATGCCGTGCCTAGCAGCGATACGTGCAAATTCCAGCCCTATGCCAGAACCTGCACCAGTGATGACCGCGGTTTTGCCACGTAGTCCTGCGGCGTTAGATGGATAGCTTGATGTTTCCATGTCACATGGGCTTTCTATTTGGAGGAACTTAACAGCGTTCAAAAATAGCAGCGATGCCCTGACCACCACCAATACACATGGTGACCAAAGCGTACTTGCCGTTGATGCGTTGTAGTTCATGCAAAGCCTTGACGGTAATCAAGGCCCCCGTTGCGCCGACAGGATGACCCAACGAAATACCAGAACCGTTGGGGTTGACTTTGGCAGGGTCCAGGCCCAGCTCTTTGCTCACCGCACAGGCTTGTGCAGCAAAGGCTTCGTTGGCTTCAATCACGTCCATGTCGTTGGTGGTCAGACCTGCCTTTTGCAAAGCGAGGCGAGAGGCCGACACAGGGCCCATGCCCATGATTTTTGGATCGAGGCCGGTGTGGGCATACGACACCAAACGTGCCAGTGGTTTGGCGCCACGTGCTTGTGCTGTTTTGGCTTCCATCAACACCACAGCGGCAGCCGCATCGTTGATGCCCGATGCGTTACCCGCAGTGACCGTGCCGTTTTCTTTGACGAACACAGGCTTCAACTTGGCCATGTCTTCCATCTTGCAGTTGGGGCGGAAGTGCTCGTCGGTGGCGTAGGCCACGTCGCCTTTTTTGCTCTTGAGCATCACAGGCACGATTTGGTCTTTGAAGTAGCCAGCCTCAGTGGCGCGTTGGGCACGGTTGTGGCTTTCAACCGCTGCTGCATCTTGCATGTCGCGGGTGATGCCAAATTTGGCCGCCACGCTTTCAGCGGTCACACCCATGTGGATGTTGTGAAAAGGATCGTGCAAGGCGCCAATCATCATGTCCACCATCTTGGTGTCACCCATGCGTGCGCCCCAACGGCTGGTGAGGCTCGCGTAGGGTGCACGGCTCATGCACTCGGCACCGGCGCCAATGGCGACATCTGCATCGCCCAACAAAATAGCTTGGCTGGCAGACACGATGGCTTGCAGGCCCGAACCGCACAAACGGTTCACGTTAAAAGCAGGTGTGCCTTCGGCGCAACCGCCGTTGATGGCAGCCACGCGTGACAAGTACATGTCTTTGGGCTCGGTGTTCACCACATGGCCAAACACCACATGGCCCACATCTTTGCCTTCTACGTGGGCACGGGCCAGCGATTCGCGCACCACAATGGCCCCAAGCTCGGTAGGCGGGATGTCTTTGAGACTTCCACCAAAGGTACCAATAGCCGTGCGCACTGCGCTGACGACAACAACTTCTTTAGACATATCCATGACTCCTGATAAAAAATAAAATAAGACGATCTAGCTTGTGTTGCGCTAAGCGCTCATCAATAGGCATCCAGCGGCATGCTGTTCACGGCATCGTTGCCGTTGATCAAGGCATGCAGTTGCCCATGTGTGCGAGGCAAGATGTGGTCTGCATAGACTCTGGCCGTCAAAATTTTGGCTTTCATGAACTGAGGGTCAGTGCCATCATTTTGCAACTTGTCGGCCAGCAACAAAGAACGCGCAAGCTGCCATCCCACCATCAAGTTTCCAGTCAACATCAAATACGGCACACTGCCGGCGTAGACTGCATTGATGTCTGTTTTGTGATGCATCACGATGTAATTCACAGCCTCAAGAAAATCATGACGCGCCCTCGCCAATTGCTTGGCCATGGTTTGCGCATGGTGATTTCCACAACGCATCAATGCCTGTTCCGTTTGCTCGATTTGCTCCGCCATCGACATGGCGAACTGCCCCGCATCCCGCGCGGTCTTGCGACCGACTAGGTCATTGGCTTGAATCGCAGTGGTGCCTTCATAGATCGGAAGAATGCGCGCATCACGGTAGAACTGAGCGACACCTGTTTCTTCGATGAAGCCCATGCCCCCATGCACTTGCACCGCCAGACTAGTCACCTCCAAACTCATTTCCGTGCTGTAACCTTTGACCAACGGCACCATGAATTCGTAAAGCGCTTGATTCTCTTTGCGTGTTTCTGCGTCCAAATGGTGATGCGCGGTGTCATATGCGGCTGCAGCCACGCAGGCAAGTGCACGACATCCTTCGGTCAAAGTACGCATGGTCATGAGCATGCGTTTGACATCGGGGTGATGAATAATGGGCACGGCGGTGCTGAGTGAGCCATCAACCGGACGACTTTGCACACGATCGTGGGCGTATTGAACGGCTTTTTGATAAGCCCTTTCAGCCAGCCCGATGCCTTGCATGCCCACTTGGTATCTGGCTGCGTTCATCATGACAAACATGTATTCCAAACCACGGTTTTCTTCGCCCACCAAATAGCCAATTGCGCCACCATGGTCACCGTATTGCAACACCGTGGTCGGGCTGGCATGGGTGCCCATCTTGTGTTCAATGCTGACGCAATGCACATCATTGCGTGCACCTAACGTGCCGTCTGCATGGACCATAAATTTGGGCACCACAAACAAGCTGATGCCCTTCACGCCTTCGGGTGCGCCCTTCACACGGGCCAGCACAAGGTGAACGATGTTTTCGGCCATGTCGTGCTCACCGTATGTGATGAAAATTTTGGTGCCGAAAATCTTATAGGTACCGTCAACTTGCGACTCTGCACGTGTGCGAATCAACGACAAGTCCGAACCCGCTTGTGGCTCCGTCAAATTCATGGTGCCGGTCCACTCGCCTTGAATCATGCGAGTCAGATAGATGTTTTTCAGCTCAGGCGAACCCGCTACCAATAAGGCGTCAATCGCACCATCGGTGAGCGACGGGCATTGGGCGAAGCTCAAATTGGCACTGCAAAGCATTTCTAAGCAAGCACCGCCAATGGTTTTTGGCAAACCTTGACCTCCAAAGGCAGTTGGATGCTCCAAGCCTTGCCAACCACCAGCCACAAACTGTACGAACGCCTCTTTGAATCCTGGCGGAGGAGTAACTTGACCTGCGTGGTATTGCGCGGGGTGTTTGTCACCCACCGTGTTGAGTGGTGCCAACACATCTTGACTGAGTTTTGCGCATTCTTCGAGGATGGCCTGTGCCGTGTCAGCGCCTGCATCGGCGAATTCAGGTGTGCACGTTGCTAACTGATCAAGATCGACCAAGTGCTGGATGTTGAACATCAAATCTTTGATGGGAGCGATGTAACTCATGAAAGTATCTTGTGAATGATTTAAGAAAGTGCTGATGTGGAATGGGTCGACTGAACTGTTTGCACAACAAACTGGCTACTGCGACAGCCGTGCAATCAACGTTTGTGCCATCGGCCATTCGCCATAGCCAGAAGCAGGATTCAGATGCCCCACCTCGCCAAGGTCGATGGTTTCGCTACCCCAGTCTTGCGCCAATGCCCTGACACGGTCTTGTGCGCCCAGCGGATCGTTGGTGCTAGTGGCCACCAAGCTGCGAAAGGGCAACAGTTGACGCGGCACAGGCAACCAACCGCCCGCCGCAAGCGCGGTAAGCGTTGGATAGCCTTCGGGCATGGGTTGCTCGAAGTCGGGAGGAGTGGCAAGCAATGCCCCCACCACGCGATGCGCATATTGGCTGACGTGCGCCCAATGCGCCACCATCACGCATCCGCCACTATGTGCCACCAGCACAACAGGTCCATCAATGGCCGATATGGCAGCTTCAATTGCTTGCACACGCTTGTGACAGTAAAGGTCTTCGCGCCCCATCGGGGGCACTGTACAGACTTTGGGAAGTTTGTCTGCCAGCCCTGTTTGCCAGTGCGTGGCCACGTGATCACGCAGCCCAGGAATGATCAAGACCGTGGGAGATTCAGAAAAATTCATAGACATGCTTAGAAATGTGGTCTCATGCCGTGGGCGGCAAGCTCAGACTTGAGCTGCGCAACATGGCAGACACAAAGACTTCCGGTGGCTGCGCACCCGACAAGGCCCACTGCTGGTTGAACACAAAATACGGCACACCTGAGACGCCAAGGTGTTCACCCCACACGCTCGGAGCATCGAACTTTTCAGCAGTCGATAGATCCACGTCGTGGATCTTGGCCAACTTGACCAACGTGGGGGTGTCACCCAAATCACAGCCATGCACAAAGTAAGCTTCAAACAGCGCCTCTTGTAAAGCTTGCCACGCCTCAAGCCCCAACTGCTGCGCAGCCAGCGCCAGCAATCGATGAGCAAGCCAAGTGTTGGGAAAAATCTTTATTCGAGCAAACTCAATCGTGAGACCCGCATTTGCGGCCGCTACTTGCACCTGTGCTTGTCGTGCACACACAGCCTCTGGACTGCCCAGTCGTTGCTCGTAAAACTCCAGATAAGGCAACCCTTGCGGCGGTACATGCGGGATCAGCTGAATCGAATGCCAATGTACGTCGAAGCACAAGTCAGGCACCAACTTGGTCAACCTAGCGCAAGCCGTGTCGAAATGGCGCTTGCCTATCCAACACCAAGGACAGATCAGATCGAAATAAGCGTCGACTTTCACAATCTGACCCATGCTGATTTTCCTCAAGCCGCTTTGCGTAAAAAACCTTGGTTGCCCCCCTTGCGGTTGGGCGAGAAGCCGTTGGCTGCGAGAGACTCTTCCACAGTGTCATAAAAGACACCAATTTGCAAAATCTCGCGAGCTTCCTTACCTGTGGCAATCTCGCGACCGAATTCGCGTGAGATGCGGACGAGTTGTTCGATCTGTTCCACAGTGCTCATCTTGGCAGTACGCGACTGATTCCACAGATTGTCTTCAATGCCACAACGCACATGCAAACCAATGGACATGCCCATTAAATTGATGGGCAAAACGTTGCGCATGCTGCTCTCCACTGTGAGCTTGGCACCGTCAGGAATCGCACGCAAGAAGTTGGCTAAGTTGTAAATATTGGGGGCATCCATGCCACCGCTAATCGCTACCCAGTTACACACCAGAGGCCCCTTGTAGACACCGCGGCGCATCAGGCGCTCAACGGTTTCGAAGCTGTTGAGGTTGTAAAACTGGAAAGCACTCTGGATACCTGCTGCACTCAAGCGACGAATGTGCTCTTCATACCAAGCAGGATTGGACGGAACCACCATCTCGCTGTAGGCGCGTCGACCTTCCGGGGTGGCCATGGAAGTGCCAGCGATATCTGCTTCTTCCATGTGTTCGGTGACGTTCATTTGTGTCGTGTTGATGGTCACCGTAACTTGATCGGGCTTAGGGTCAAGTTCTGCCAACATATGGCGCGTGTCATCCGAGAGCCACTTGGCTACCGCGCCATCGGACTCAGGGGCGAATGAGATCGATCCACCAACTTGAATGATCATGTCGGGTACAGCCTTGCGCACCCCGGCGATCAGTTCATTGAATTTAGACAGGCGCTTGCTGCCTTTGCCATCGAGTTCGCGCACATGCAAATGCAACACGGTGGCGCCAGCGTTGTAGCAATCCACAGCTTTTTGAATCTGTTCCTCCATCGTCACTGGAATATCTTCGGGATAGTCCGAAGGAATCCACTCAGGACCGTAGGGTGCTGCAGTGATGATGAGTTTTTCTTGATTCTCAGGAAAGAGGTGTCCGTCAACAAAATACATGGGGTAGTCTCCAAAAAAATTAAAAAGGCTTGGTACCAACGATGCCTGCACGTTCCATCTTTCGGTGGCAGGGCGGGTAGTCCATCACGGCGTAGTGTTGAGTGCTGCGGTTGTCCCAGATCGCGACGCTGTAGGGTTTCCAACGCCAGCGCACCTGGTATTCCGGGATATAGGCTTGACTGATCAAGTACTGAAGCAGGTCACCGGCACCTTGGTTGAAGTCTTGACCTTGGCGCACCCTGTCTTTGTTGTGGTAATTCACAAAGTGAGTGGTGAATCCATTGACAAACAGTGTCTTCTCTCCAGTATCGGGATGTGTACGTACGACTGGGTGCTCAGCGTCAGGATATTGCGCCTTCATTGCCAAGCGTTTCTCAATAGGCATCGCTGCAGCAAAAGATGAATTGAAGCTGTGATTGGCAATCAAACCTTCGATCTCATCTTTGATGCGACTGGGCAACTTCTCGTAAGCCAGAACCATATTGGCCCACATCGTGTCGCCACCTACCGGAGGGCATTCGATGCAGCGCAACACACATCCCAACGCAGGTTTTTCACGGAAGGTGCCATCGGTATGCCAAGCGTTTTCGTAGCGGTCAATGGGGCTATCGGGGTTCTTGTAGATTTGGACCAACCCAGGTGCCTCTGGGTGACTGGGGACCATCGGGTGATCTTCCAGCTGACCAAGTTTTTGTGCGAATGCCATGTGCTCTATGCGTGAAAATTTATCCAGCGTCTGGTCACGCACAAACAGCACTTTGTGTTTGAGTAGCGCAGCATAAATTTCTTGAAATAATCCGTCATCATGTACGGCATCGGCGAGGTTGAGATTCACCAGTTCAGCGCCGATGGCGCAGGTCAAAGGTTCAATGCGCATAGTGATTTCCTTAAATAACAAAAATGGATGAACCAATGGTCTTGCGGGCTTCGAGATCACGATGTGCTTGCACAGCATCTTGCAAGGCATAGCGTTGGTTAATTTCGATCAGTATTCGACCTGCTGCAATGTGACCAAAAATTTCATCAGCCAACTCGGCCTTTTCCAATGGATCTGAGATGTAGTCAGCCAGCGCTGGACGCGTGAGGTAGAGCGAACCTTTCTGGGCCAGCAGGTTGGGGTTGAAACCATCGATCGTGCCGCTGGCGGTACCCACGCAAACCATCAAACCGCGACGACGCAACGAATCGAGCGAGGCAATGAAAGTGTTTTTCCCCACGCTGTCGATTACTACATCAACACCTACGCCATTCGTGATATCACGCACCCGTTTGGCAATGTCTTCGTGGCTGTAGTTGATCGTGTGGTCGCAACCGTGTGCGCGCGCGACAGCAGCTTTTTCCTCTGTCGAAACAGTCCCAATCACCGTCAACCCCAGCAACTTGGCCCATTGCGAAACGATCAATCCCACACCACCCGCAGCAGCGTGCAGCAAAATGGTGTGACCTGGTTTGAAGTCATAAACGCGTCGCATCAAATACGCCGAAGTCAAGCCACGCATAGTCATGCCTGCTGCAGTTTCAAATGAAATGGCGTCCGGTAATTTAATAAGGGGCGCTGCAGGAATCAAACGCTCCGTGCTGTAAGCCCCCAAGGTATTGATGAAGCCTGTATAGGTGACACGGTCACCTACCTTCACATGGGTTACGCCAGAACCAACCTCTTCAACAACACCAGCAGCTTCGACGCCCATGCCATTCGGCAGTGGAATGGGGTAAGTGCCGTTGCGAAAGTATGTGTCAGCGTAGTTCAGTCCGACAGCGACATGACGCAGGCGGACCTGATCTGGGCCGGGATGTCCGACTTCAACGGTCTCACACCTCAGTACCTCGGGTCCTCCGATGTGATCAAACTTGATGGCTTGTGCCATATCGCCTCCTTGAATAGTTGTAAAACAACAAATGTGTATGGCGCTAATTTAGAGGTGGAGCACAAAAATACCCTTTCCATTTCACGACTTTTAGTTATCATTTGATGCCATGCATTGAAATGCATGCTTATTAGTGATGAATTACTGCGGCTTGTTTCAAAGGACATCAGAATGCGTAAAACAGTGAAAACTCACAAGACTATGCAAGTGCGAGCAGCCGTCTTGTCGCACTACGAGGAAGTGGCGCGCAAACTAGGTGTAAATCCAGTGCAATTGCTTAACAAAGTAGGGCTAACGCGTCGCATGCTCTCGGTGCCGACACAGTTGATTCCTACCCATAGCGCAGTAGCCTTGCTGGAGTTGACTGCGCAGGCCAGCGAATGCGACACAGTCGGTTTGATGATGGCCGAGGCCCGCGTTTTGTCGGACTTCGGTCCCATCAGTCTCTTGTTGATGCAACAGCCCAATGTCCGCAGCGCACTAAACACCATCGCACAGTACAGACATGTATTGAACGAAGCATTGGCCATGTACATTGAAAATGCAGGCAAGCTAACGTTGATTCGTGAAGAAATAGTGATCGACCACCCAAGTGGTATTGCGCAATCCACCGACATGGCGACGGGAGTGTTGACCTTGATTTTTCGTGCCATTTTGGGCTCCCACTGGCGTCCACAGTCGGCCCATTTCACGCATACCGAGTCCCAAAACACACAGATCCATAAACGCATATTTAAATGCCCAGTGCATTTCAACAGCGATTTCAACGGTCTGATATGCCTGACAACCGACATGGATCAAGTAAACACCCAAGCTGATGCGGCCATGGCTAGCTACGCCCAATCATTTTTGGATGCAATACCAAAGACGGGGCAAAGCTCAATCGAGTTAGATGTGCGCCGGGCGGTGTATCTGTTGTTACCTATGGGGCGTGCCAACGTGAGCCAAGTGGCCTCCGGTATGGGCATGAATGTTCGCTTCTTGCAACGACGATTGGACGAAAGTGGCGTCAGTTTTTCAAACATATTGAACGATGTTCGATGCGAATTGGCTCAGCGTTACATCGCCAACACCACCTATTCTCTGGGACGAGTCGCCGAGTTGTTGGGCTATTCGAATTTGAGTTCTTTCACAAGATGGTTCACTTCGCAATTTCAGTGCGCACCATCACAGATGAGGCATTAATTCAGTTTTTGAGTGATGCCCGTGTTTACCCGTGTTGTCATAAAAAGTTAAATTCTTGACGCATAAAGATAAATACTGTTTCCAGTTTCTGAGAACAATCGTGACTTTCAAATGGACACCAAAGAAACAAATTGGCAATTCATTTGATAGGTGAGTTCATTTCAATTTACGGAGACACATATGACGATGACAACCAAGGCGCATGCCTTTCGCTGCTTGATTGGCGCCACTTTATTTGGATTGATAGGAATAAATGCTCATGCTTGGACAGATAAACCCGTCAAGATGATGGTCCCTGCTCCCGCCGGAGGAACCATCGATGTGATCGCGCGCATGTTCGGCGATCAACTGAGTGCTGACATTGGACAACCCATCATCGTAGATAACCGTCCGGGAGCTGGCGGTGGCATTGCAGTGCAAGCGCTACGTTCAGCACCTGCGGATGGTCAAACCATCATGGTCACAGCAAGCAATGTGTTAACCGAAATTCCACACGTCTTAAAAGCTAATTTTGATCCGTTGAAAGATGTGAAACCTGTGGGTGCCATCGCTCAAGGCACCTTGGTATTGGTCGCATCGCCCAATTTACCCGTGAGCGACTTTAAAAGCTTTTTGACGTTCGCACGCAGTCAACCCGGCAAGTTAAGTTTCGCCTCATACAGCGCTGGCACTGCATCTCACTATGCGGGCATGATCCTGAATCAAAAAGCTGGCCTCGATCTGCAGCATGTGCCATTTGCCGGAGCACCACCTGCATTGACTCAGGTCATCAGTGGGCAGATTCCTGTGATGTTTGATGGCTACGTCACATCACGTGCCATGATCAACTCTGGAAAAGTACAGGTATTGGGTGTTGCATCCAAATCCCGTCTTAGCCAGTTACCCAATGTGCCTACTTTTGCTGAACTAGGCTACACCGACCTGAACTTTACAAACTGGCTCGGAATCGTGGTGAGTTCGAACATGGCGCCCGAAATGGTAGAAAAAATTCGCCTCGCTGTGAATAAAGTGGCAACCAATCCTAAATTCCGCGGGCGCATTTTTTCAGCAGGTTTTGATGCAGCAGAGACAGTGACGATTGATAAATTTTCACAATCAATCAAGGCTGAGTACGAACGTAACGCGGCGATCGTTAAGCAATTCAATATCCAATTGAATCAGTAATTTTTGCTTTGGGTGTGAATCTTATGAACGGTCTGATGATGCAGCAATCGCTGCTAATTTCTTCTTTGTTGCGCCACGCTGAACGCCACCATAGTCAGCAGCTAGTTGTATCTCGTCGCGTAGAGGGCGATATTCATCGTTACACCTACCGTGAGATGGCAGCCAGAGCACGCCAAGTGGCCAATGCCATGGCTGCTTTAGAAGTCAAATCAGGCAGCAGGGTGGGGACAATCGCTTGGAATGGTTATCGTCATCTGGAGCTGTACTACGGTGTCTCGGGTTCTGGTGCTGTGTTGCATACGCTTAATCCACGACTACACCCAGATCAATTGGTCTGGATTGTCGACAACGCACAAGACGAGGTATTGTGCTTTGACCTCACCTTTTTACCGTTGGTGGAGGCTGTGGCATCTCGATTGAACACAGTAAAACATTTTGTGTTGATGACTGATCGGGCTCATATGCCTGAAAAGACAAGCATCCCAAACTTGTTGTGCTATGAAGAATTGTTGGCTGAACAAAGCTCTGATTTTCTTTGGCCAGAGTTTGATGAACGCGCAGCATCCAGTTTGTGCTACACCAGTGGCACCACTGGCAATCCCAAAGGTGTTTTGTACAGCCACCGTTCTACTCTCTTGCACACCTACGCATCATCATTGCCAGATGCACTGAATCTTTCGGCACGTGACACCATCTTGCCTGTTGTGCCGATGTTCCATGTGAATGCATGGGGGTTGCCTTACTCAGCTTTTATGGTTGGCGCAAAACTGGTTCTGCCTGGACCAGGGCTAGATGGCAAATCACTTTACGAGCTATTCGAATCAGAGAGCGTGACTTTGTCAGCAGGTGTACCTACGGTGTGGCAGGGATTGCTCACCCACGTACAAAGTCAAGACTTGCGTTTCTCGACCATGAATCGAACCATCATTGGTGGCTCAACCTGTCCTCCAACCATGATGGACACATTCCAAGATGAATATGGCGTTCAAGTGATTCACGCTTGGGGCATGACAGAACTCAGCCCCGTGGGTACCGTCAGCGTTCTCAAAGGTGAGCAACTGAAGTGGCCCAAAGATGCACAACGCGCAGTTCAATCAAAACAAGGACGATCGTTGTTTGGCATTGACATGAAGATTGTCGACATCAGAGGTAATGAATTGCCTTGGGACGGTAAAACCTCCGGCGATCTTTTGGTTAGAGGGTCATGGGTTGTATCAACTTATTTGAATGCAGAACAAGAAAGCCCGTTGGTGCAGGATGTTTCAGGACGAGACTGGTTTCCCACCGGTGATGTAGCCACCATTGATGCGCAGGGTTTCATGAACATCACGGATCGAAGCAAAGACGTCATCAAATCTGGCGGCGAATGGATTGGTTCTATAGATCTTGAAAACATCGCAATGGCTCACCCCGACGTGGCCTTGGCTGCATGCATTGCCGCACGACACCTCAAATGGGACGAGCGTCCGCTGCTGATTGTCATGCGCAAGCCCAACGCGACTTTGAACCGTGAAGCATTGCTAGCTTTCTACGAAGGCAAGATCGCCAAATGGTGGACACCCGATGACGTGGTTTTTGTCGACACCATTCCACTAGGTGCCACTGGGAAAGTTCTCAAACACCAGTTGCGCCATCAGTACCAAGACCACCTGTTGACAATGGTCTGATGATGAGAGCTTGGCAACCCCGACTCGCTCTGCTTTGGCCTGGCTTGGTGATGTCGGCCTTGGTCGCCGTAGCTGCCTTGTTCTTGTCTGAACATTATGGGGCACCAGTGATGCTATTTGCCTTGCTGTTGGGCATGGCTGTGAATTTTTTGTCAGAAGACGGGCGTTGCAAACCGGGAATCGAATTCGCATCCAAACAAGTGTTGCGCTGGGGTGTTGCGCTATTGGGCTTAAAAATCACAGCTTCACAAGTGCAAGCCATGGGCTGGCAGCCTGTTCTGATGGTGGTGTTAGCCGTGGTGTTGACAATCATCTTTGGCATTGTGGTGGCGCAAGCCATGGGTTTTCAAAAATTCTTTGGTTTGCTCTCTGGAGGTGCGGTTGGCATTTGCGGAGCTTCAGCAGCTCTGGCGATTTCAGCAGCATTCCCAAATCATCCACAAAAAGAACGCGCCACGCTGTTTGTCGTGATCAGCGTCAGCACACTTTCAACCGTTGCCATGGTGGCGTATCCCATGGTGGTGCACTGGCTAGATTTAGACCCAATGAATGCAGGCTTTTTTCTAGGGGGCACTATTCACGATGTGGCTCAAGTGGTTGGCGCTGGTTACAGCATGGGACAGCAAACAGGCGATGCAGCTACCTTGGTGAAGCTTATGCGCGTGGCCATGCTGGTACCAGTGATTGCATTTGCCGCTTGGATGACTCACAGCCAATACACACAATCATCCCAAGCCTCTATAGATACCGGCACAGCAAAACCACAGCGCCCCCCTCTGCTGCCAGGATTTGCTGTTGTGTTTGTGCTGTTGGTCGTGATCAACAGCTTAGGCGTTTTGCCTCATTGGTTGGTAAATGATGGTAACGATTTGTCACGTGCGTTTTTGATCGGTGCTATGGCCGCGATTGGCATGAAAACTCATCTGAAGGACATTCTGAGTGTGGGTTGGAAACCAGTGGTTTTAATGGTCCTCGAGACCTTATTCTTAGCCGTATTGTTCTACGCCATGATGCAACTGACACATCTGCACGCCTGAGGAGACTGCATGCACCAGCGGAGATAAATCGTGAAGACCGCGTAGTAGAACTGCTACGGAGCAGCATCCGAAGTTCTGCAAGTTGGAAATTTGCCACATGCACAGTTAAGGTTAAACGACTTCCCGCAAACCCGCATGAAACCTAGGTTCCCCTTGTGGACGCGTCCTTAAGAAAACAGAGAAAAGAGAGAGAAAACGGCAAAAAAACTCCACTTGTTGAAGAAGTGAAATTGCCGCGTCCTTAAGGTCACCCGTCGGAAGCCCGCAAATATAGGGCTTTGGAGCAAAGAAAAAGGGCTCGGAGATTTTCCGAGCCCTTGTGTATGGTGGAGCTGGCGGGATTTGAACCCGCGTCCACAAGCCTTTTTCGTACAGTTCTACATGTGTAGTCGTCTGATTTGAGTCTCGCCGTGTGCGTCGCGCAGCGACACGCTACGCACCCAGCCA
>JACCDN010411011.1_pt1 | contig 36039 bp, 33 predicted proteins | sample 7441691 | NCBI WGS metagenome assembly JACCDN01 (sample SAMN15323439, study PRJNA562643) | freshwater metagenome | isolation source: river surface water | place: USA:Blue River Watershed | collected 2017-08-16
TAATGTCTTTTTCTTTTCTTCCACTTTCTCTAGGAGAAAGTGGAGTAAAGAGTCGCGAGTCCGAAAAAATCTCAGTAAAATTAGCGCTCATTGTGAAGGCCTCGCCTAACTCCTCGCCCAAAAAGCTCGTCAAACATAGTATCGGCTAAACTTCACAGCCTCGCTTAATTTTTAACTGATATTTTTAAGGCTCGCACAGCTAGTAGGATTGTATAAACAAAAACAACCCCTTGTGGGTTGTTTTTGTTTTAGTGCATCGTGCAGGATTCGAACCTGCGACCGTTTGCTTAAGAGGCAACTGCTCTACCGACTGAGCTAACGATGCAAATTTTACTGTTTTTGTAGCTGGAGTGAGAATTGAACTCACGACCTTAGCGTTATGAGTGCTACGCTCTAACCAACTGAGCTACCCAGCCATGGTCAATTGGCAATTACCAATTTTCAATTATCAATTAGGCTGTTAAACACAATAATTGATCATTGAAAATTGATCATTGTAAATTGAATCTGTGCTCCCGTCAGGACTCGAACCCAAAATTCTTGGTCCGAAGCCAAGCGTGATATCCGTTTCACCACAGGAGCCCGTAAAATTCGGTTAACTTGTCAAGAAAAAATTGCCTCGGATCTCAAAGAAGGCAAATTAATAAGAGTAATATAACAGGAGTGTCAAAAAAAATCAAGTTCTAGAGCAACAAAAAACAGCCTGTAAATACAGGCTGTTTTTTAGCTTAGAGGGAGTCGTTAGTGCTCTCGGCTTGACTAGGGTCACTGTGATCAGGGCTAATTTTGCCTTTGAGAGAGTCCTTGAGAGTTTTGCCGGTTTTGAATTTGGCAACACGAACTTCAGGGATAGTAATTCTTTCGGTAGGCTTTTGAGGATTGATGCCACCACGAGCGTGGCGCTTGCGAGCTTCAAAGGAGCCAAAGCCGACTAAGTTGACTTTTTTACCAGCGACTAATTCTTCGATGATAGTGTTGGTAAGAGTGTCAATGACTTCTTCGACTTGCTTCTTGGAAATCTGGGTCAGTTTGGCAGCAACGGTTTCGATTAAACTAGCTTTGTTCATAGTGATGTGGCCAAGGGCCTTAGCTTATTATTTACCGATAAATAGGGCGGCGAAAGCCAAGCCTATTAGGGCGATGATTAAGACGATACTGGTCCTAAAAATAATTTTTTCAGCTCCGCGCTTGGTGCGGAAGATGGCGCTAGAGCCACCAAAAGCTTCACCGAGACCAGAACCTCTTTGTTGTAAGAGAATGGAAGCGATGAGTAAAATAGCGATAATCAACTGGAGGATTTGAATGGTTTGAGCGCTCATAAGGTTTATTTAGCGGCCTTGGTTTGCTCGATGATCTGGCTGAGAACAGTCTTGTGATTAACGGCGAGATCAGCGAGGATCTTGCGGTCGAGTTCGACATGACCTTTCTTGAGCTGATCAATCAGACGAGAGTAGGAGAGGTTATGGCTACGGGCAAAGGCGCCGATTTTGATTTGCCACAAACCACGGTTGTTGCGCTTTTTGTTCTTGCGATCACGGTAGGCGTGGACACCGGCTTTGAGGGTGGCGGTCTTGGCTAGACGAATGCGGTTCTTGCGACCCCACATATAGCCTTTGACTTTGGCCATCAAAGTCTTTCTTTTTTTGACATGGGTTGTACCTCTTTTAACTCTTGGCATAGTTTTCTTTAAGCTTAATTAGAGATGAGTCGGATGATAGTCCGAGCATTGGTGCTTGGGCCGGAGATATCACGACGCTTATTGCGCTTGACTTTACCTGATTCACGGGCATTGAAGTGATCTTGACCGGCTTTGCGGCGCAAGAGCTTGCCAGAACCGGTGAGGGTAAAGCGTTTGGCAGTAGCTTTGTGGGTCTTAATTTTTGGCATAAAATTTAATTTTTGCTTGCTTTCTTAAAGGGTAATTTTATTGAATATTAGCTTTTTTTATTGACTAAAACCATATTAAAGCGTTCTCCCTGCTTTGTCAAGGCTTCTTCGATCTCGATGTTGAGAGTGTCTTCAGCCAGCATAGCATCCAGGAGCTTAACCATGACTTCGCGACCGGTTTCGGGATGTTGACGTTCACGGCCTTTGAGACGGAGCTCGATTTTGAGCTTGTCGCCACGGATTAAGAACTTTTTGGCCTGTTCAATACGAGTAGCTAGGTCATGAGCACCGATACGGACGGAGAGGCGAATACATTTGGTTTCGCTTTTTTTGCTCTTGACCTTTTGCTTTTGCAACTTCTTGTCACGTTCGTATTTGAATTGGCCGTAGTCCATGATCTTGGCGATCGGAGGGTCAACTTTGGGGTTGACCTCGACCAGATCGGCGCCAGTTTCTTCGGCTATGCGTAGAGCTTCTTCACGAGTCAAAATGCCAAGGCTAGCGCCTTCTTCGTCAATAACCTGAAGAGTGAGGGCGGTAATTTTTTCATTGGCTTTGAAGCCTTTGTCGACTTCGATTTTGGGTCGGCGATAGATTCTACGCATAAATGAGAGTTGTCTTGCTTATGATGATAGCACAATTATGGCTAGCTTTCAATAATAATTACTTGGTTTCAGATTTAGCTTCGTCGTTTTTCTTGAAGGCGAGACCGAGACGGTGTTCGCTAGGTTCAATAGAGACAATGACGAAATCTTTTTCTTCACCGACTTTGTAGAGTTGGTCGAGTTTTTGACCGGCTGGAATGGTTAATTGGCTGATGTGAGCGAGGCCGTGGATGTTTTTGTCGAGCTCAACAAAGAGTCCAAAAGGATTAATCTTGATGATAGTACCACGATAGCTCTGGCCGATTTGGTAACGTTCTTTGATGTTGTTCCAAGGATCAGCGATGAGTTTTTTGGCGGACAAGAAGATCTTGGAGCCTTCGATATTGATGATTTCAGCCTTGATGTTGTCACCAACTTTGTAGATTTCACTTGGATCATCAATACGTTGCCAAGCTAGTTCGCTGATGTGAATGAGGCCTTCGAGATTTTCGCTAAAGGCGACAAAGACACCGAAATTAGTGACAGCGGTGATAGTACCTTCGATGACGGTACCGACAGAGTATTTGGTAAAGACGTCTTGCTGACGGTCTTGCCAAGCAGCTTTTTCACTGACGATGAGTTTTTGTTCATCGCGATCCAAAGTGATGACTTTGACTTCAATCTCTTTGCCAACAATGGATTTGAGTTTTTCTAAAATTTTATTCTTGTCGCCGCCGCTAACACGTGGGTAGTGCTCTGGAGAGAGTTGGCTGACTGGTAAAAAGGCCTGTGTTTGCATGTAAGAAACCAGTAAACCACCGCGGTTAGCCTCAATAACACGAACCTTCAAAGGAGAACCTTTTTGGAAGGAGTCGGTTAGATTTTGCCAAGTTTTTTCTTGGCCAGCGTAACGGAAGGAGAGTTCTAGTTCACCGTTTTCGTTTTCATTATCAATAACGGTAGCTTCGATAGGATCGCCTGGCTTAAGATCGGCGTATTCGACAGCTTCGTAAAAAAGTTCGCGACCACGAACAACACCGGTCATAATACCGTGGATGTCCATGCGGACTTCGGACTTAGAAGCAGAAAGAATAGTACCAGTGACAGTGTCGCCAACTTGAGGAATGCGATCGAGATCCTGATCAACTAAAGCCGCAAAATTAGCATTATCTTTGGTAGTGCTCATATTGTGTAAATAAAAAAAGATATCCTTAACCTGTTTTGACGGGGCTCGTCAATCAAGCTCTCTGGCCACCTTGCCTATATAATGTATAAGCTTAAATCCGGAGAATTAATAAGAGGTGTTAGATTGTCAATTTTTCTTTATTATAAAGTATTTTTTAAAAAATGCAAGTCTTAGCCAAAAAATGAAGCTAGTAAAGCTTCTAAATAATTATTTGTTTAATATAAGCCAAAAATAACTAAAGATTAAAACTTGAACTGTTTGCCCAGTACTTTAATAAGTAGTATAATGTAGTTAGTTTTATTATTAAAATTTAATATGGGAGATAATAAGAGTTGTAAGTGTGGTTCTTGTTCTTGCATGCACCACAACATGGGGTCGATCTTTATGATTTTGATCGGTCTTAACTTTTTGATGGTAGCGATGGGGGTCTATGACGAGATGCTGTCAGCCTATGTCTGGCCAACTCTTTTGATTTTGGCTGGCTTGATGAAGATGATGGGGGCGAACTGTGGCTGTTGTTCTGCTAAGTAATTTGAATAATCCGAGATTGATAAAACACCTGAGAGCTACTTGGGTGTTTTTTTATTTTTGGCCGCCGCAAGTTTGGACTGACCAGAGGCCGAGTTGCTTGGATTGAGCTTGATCTTCGGCGCTTTGGAACTGGCTTTGGTATAAATAAGGTTTTTTGTAGGTGTATTCGTAAGCGTAGCCGGCTTTGATCAGGTCTAGATTAAAAAGACTGCCGTTCTCGAGATAAAGATAGGCGAGGAGCCGGCTGTACTTATCCCGCTGGTCTTGGCTGGGGTCGAATTCTAGAGAGACTTTTTGACCAGTGAGTATTTTTTTGGCATAGTCACTGGCTTCGCGACCGAAACATTCGACTTTACGACGAGGGTCGACGGTTTCTGGGGTGTTGACGCCGATGAGGCGGACTTTTTCTATTTTGTCGCCTAATTGTAACTCTAAAGTATCGCCGTCAATGACTTTGCTGACAGTATAAAAGGTAATTGAGCTAGAGTTGGTGCTGGTGTGAATAGCTAAAGTAGAAGTTTCTGGTTGATCGAGCTGGCTGCTGGTGCTATCGATAACTAATTGATCGGTGGAGCTCGCTGTGGGGCTGGCCGTGATATTGAATTGACTCTGATTGCTCTCCGAAAAATAAATATTTATAATAAAGAAGACAATACTGATGATCAAAATGAGTTGTTTGCGACGAAAACGAAAAGACATGAGTTTATTATAGACTAAATTAAAACTATGACAAAAATTGCGGTGATTGGAGCGGGTGCGTGGGGGACAGCTTTGGGGGCCTTGCTAGCTGATAACGGTCACGAAGTAGTGTTCTGGTTTTTTGATCAGCAAGCACTAACTGAGTATCAGGCGACTGGTGTCAATCCATTTTTGCCGATGGCAAAATTGCCAGAGATGGCGGCAAGCACTGATTTGGCTGAAGTAATAACTGGAGCGGAGCTGATTTTGATGGCGACACCCTGTCAGGCTTTGCCAAGTTTGTTGCCACAAATGGTGGATCTAGTTAGGCATGAGCAAATCATAGTTAATGCGGCTAAAGGCCTGGTCCTACCTGATGGTGTTTTGCCACTAGTTTTGATGCGAGAGTTTTGGCCGGCAAATAAGCTGCTCGTGCTATCTGGTCCGAGCTTTGCGGCGGAGTTGGTGGCAAAGAAGGTGACGATGGTGACAATTGCTGGTGAGGATACGGAGACGGTGGCGAGGGTGCAAAATATTTTTGCGAGTAATTATTTCCGTCCTTATGCTAGTTATGATGCAGTGGGCGCTCAAGTCGGTGGGGCGGTTAAAAATGTGATTGCGATTGGAGCGGGGATTGTCGATGCGCTTGATGGTGGTATGAATATTAAAGCGGCGCTACTGTCGCGAGGACTAAAAGAGATTGCTCGACTGGGCATGGCAATGGGGGCGGTCAAAGAAACATTTTTTGGTCTGTCGGGCTTGGGCGACTTGTTTCTGACGATGAATAGTTCGCAGAGTCGTAATTATAGCTTTGGTTTTGATTTGGTTGCTAATAAAAATATGAAAGAGGCGCTCGGTGCTAAGGGTGTAGTGGAAGGATACTATACGACTGAGGCGGTGTTGCGAAAGGCGGCTAGTCTAGGTGTGACAATGCCGATTACCGAAGCGATTTATCAGATCTTGTATCAAGACCGAGAGCCTCGTGAAGTGATAGCGGAGTTAATGAGTAGAGAACTTAAAAATGAGTTTAATAATTTTTAGTATAATTCTGAGTTAGACAAATTTTTTTTCTCTTCCACTTTCTCTAGGAGAAAGTGGAGTAAAGAGTCGCAAGTCCGAAAAAATCTCAGTAAAATTAGCGCTCATTGTGAAGGCCTCGACTAACTCCTCGCTCACAGCTCGTCAAACATAGTCTCGGCTAAACTTCACAGCCTCGCTTAATTTTTAAAGAGATTTTTAAGGTTTGCCTGATTAATGTAAAAACCAAATAAAAAACTCCGTTGATAGAGCGGAGTTTTTTAGTGTGTCTGATTTTATAATTCGCTTTGAGTCTTGGTGTTGGCGCGGTTATTGACTTCGTAGCTAGTGTTTTGAGTTTCGAAGAAATTAACTAATTCGAGAGTGTCGCTAGCGGTAGCCATCCATTTGGCTGGGTTAGAGACTTTGTAGTGAGCTTCAAAGCCGAGTTCTTCGAGGCGACGGTCGGCGACGTACTGGACGTATTGATTAACGTAGTCAGCGTTAGCACCGAGGATCCCCTTGGGGAAGAGATCTTGATTGTAGGCGGTTTCAATGTTGACACCGTGGATGATGCTGTCACGGATTTCGTTGCTAAACTCAGGGGTGACGATGTCAGGGTTTTCTTCGAGAATGGTGAGAATCAGATTGATGCCAAATTTGAGGTGGAGACTTTCGTCGCGGACAACCCAATCAATCATGGAGCCGAAATTTTTGAGTAATTTCCTTTGACGGAAGGAGAGGGCGACCATGAAACCACTATAGAACCAGATGCCTTCCATGATGATGTTGTAGGCAACGAGATTGCGAACAAAATCTTTTTTACCAGCAGGAGTGGTGATGTCTAGCGAGCTTTCGGTCATGCGGTGGAGTTGTTCGGTGATGTAATCTTCTTTGGTTTTGATGGATGGTTTATCAAGATGCCAATTAAAAACAGCTTCACGATCGATAGGGAAAGTTTCGAGGACATACTCAAAAGCTTGGCAGTGATTAGCTTCCTCCCACATCTGCTTGGCCAGGTAGAGGTGACACTCTGGAGCTTTGAGAAAAGGATAGACGCCGAGGGCGAGGGTGCGGTTAACGATGAGTTCAGAAGGATTGAAGAAGCTCATGAGGAAGGTGACGGCGTGCTTTTCATCATCCGTCATATTACGCCAGTCTTCGAGGTCTTCGGCCAGAGAGATTTCGTGAGGGAACCAAGTGTTAGCTACGGCTTGGTTATAGAGGTCATAAGCCCATTGATATTTGATGGGGCGAAGATTCATGTCTTCATTGAGTGGTTTGCCTAAGATCATATTCAATTTGCAATTATCAATTATCAATTTTCAATTTTGTAGATATGAAAGAATTGGAGGCTTGAAAAAAGATGACTAATGATTGATAAGTTTAAATTAATTAATTTATTTTTTATTATTTACTGACAAGATTCACATTGCAACCTTTCCATGGGGTCGATAGGACAGGCTTTTTTGAGTTCGGTATTACTGGTGGTAGTGGTATTTGCGGTGACATTAGCAACGGGGCTGACTGGAGTAGCGAGTCGTGCGGCACCGAAGCCGACTTTGCCGATGGAGCTTGATTTATTAACTTTGACTGTGCTCTGCTCGGCTTGGTGGCGTGGTTTCATGTGGAGGTAGTAAGTGGTTTTGAGGCCAGAGCGCCAAGCTTGTTGATAGATGCCCATAACTTCGTCGGTGTCTCTAGTTTCGAGATACATATTGCGACTGATAGCTTGGTCGACCCATTTTTGGGCTCGAGCGGCCACTTCGATGAAGGCCTGAGGGGCAGTAGAGAAGGAGTCTTTGTAAATGTGCTTGAGTTTGTCGGGCACGATGTCAATTTTTTCTAAGGAGCCGTAGTTTTCGAGGAGTTGGTCTTTGACTTTGTCCCAGAGTCCGAGAGCTTTGAGGTCGGCGACTAGATTGGTATTGATCTCCATGTATTTGCCACTGAGAGTGTTGCGAGAAAACATTTGAGCGAAGCGAGGATCGATACCCGGTGAAGTGCCAGCAACTAAGCCGATATTGGCAGTCGGAGCGATGGCCATCAGTGTAGAATTACGCATGCCTTTTTTGACTTTGAGACGGAGGGCTGCCCAGTCTAGTTTGCTAGTTTGGTTGACGCTGAGCTCGATACTGCGATCTTGTTCTAGACGTTTGATAGTATCAAGCGGAACGAGTCCTTGTGACCATAGAGAGCCTGGGAAATTGTCATAAGAACCACGTTCGACGGCGAGCTCGGCACTTTCATCAATAGCATGGTAGCTAATGAACTCCATGATTTGATCAACTAACTCATAGCACTCGTTACTTTCATAGGCAAGTCCGAGTCTTTCGAGAGTGTCAGCGAGGCCCATGATGCCAAGTCCAACGGCACGGTTGTGGCTATCAAAGTTAAGAGCTTCGGGAATTGGTGGTTGGTTAATATCAACCAAGTTATCTAGCTGACGAATGGCGAGACGAGTGGACTGTTTGAGCTCGTCCCAGTTGATTTGATTGTTTTCGTCTAGATGGCGAGTGAGGTTGATAGAGGTTAGGTTGCAGACACTGACATTGTCTCGGTTTTGGGGGAGGGTGATTTCGGTGCAGAGATTGGAACAGTGAATGGTGCCGGTATTGGAGTTAAGAGCGCGTACATTGATAGCGTCTTTCCAAGTGAGCCAAGGATGAGAAGTGGCTTGGAGATTGACGATGATGCTACGTAACTGTTCTTTGGCTTTGATTTTTTTGAAAGTTTGCAAGTTTCCTGCTTCAGCCTCGCTGATGTAGTGATGATAGCGTTTGCTAAACTCGGCGCCGTAGAGCTCAATGAGATCGGCAGTTTCTTTGGGGTCAAAGAGGTACCACCAATCGTCAGCAGCAACTCGCTTCATGAATTCATCGCTGATATAGACAGCGGTATTGGCAGTACGAGTGCGGCGATATTCGTCACCGGAGTTTTGTTTGAGGTCAAGGAATTCGTCAAAGTTAATGTGCCAGTTCTCCATGTAGAAGCACAGTGCGCCCATTTTTTTGCCGGCCCGGGAAATAGCGCGGATGGTGGAGTCGATGATGTGCAAAAAAGGAATCGGCCCAGAAGAGAAAGTATTATTGGTGTTGATAGAAGAGCCGTTAGCGCGGAGCTTGGTGACTGACAAACCGATACCGCCAGTGGCCTTGGAAAGTTTCATGACGTCGCTGACAGTCTTGCCGATGTGCTCGATGGAATCTTCCATATCCATGAGGAAGCAGTTGGAGAGGCGGGGAGTGGTAGTGCCGGAATTAATGTTGGTGGAGCCGCCTGGAATGTATTTGAGCTCGCTCATTTTATGGTAGAAATCAGTGGCTACGCTGGTAGGGTTAGTTTCATTGAGAGCGAGGCCCATGGCAATACGCATCCAAGAATACTGAGGGGTTTCGATGAGATTTTGATCTTGGCGTTTGCTCAGGTAGCGGCGAGACATGGTGCTAATGCCGGTATAATTCATGAGCTCGTCACGACTAGGATCAATGACTTTGCTCAAAGCTGGGAGATCAAACTTATCGACTAGACGAGGATCAAGTATTTTGAGCTTGACGCCAGTTTTGATAAAGTTCTCAAAATGATCGCAATGTAGTTTGCGTAATTTGCTATCGGACTGTTGGTCACTGCCGTCTAAGGTTGCTTCTAAGGTTACAAAATCAAACTTGTCAGCTAGCCGAGGGTCGAGGATGCCGGAGCTAATGCCGTTTTTGATGAAGTTAGCAAAATTTTTGAGCTGAGATTTTTTGCTAGTTAAATCTTCGCCACTAGGGTCAGGGGTGAGACTGCGAGCGAGTTCTGGGGCGAGGATCTGTAAGTCGATGGCTTGGTTAATGAAAGTGCTGAGATTTTTGAGCTGAGATTTTTTGAGTTCGCTGTCATCGCCGTAGTCACCGAGGACTTGTTTGTAAATAGTTTTGAGTAAGAGGCGCTTGGCTATGATGTCAAAATCAGGATCGTCTTTGATGTTTTGAGCGGCAGCGTTGATAGCGGCTTGATCGAGTTCGCGAGTAGTGATGCCATCGTAGAGAGTAAGATGAGTTTCGGAGGCGACTTGAGTGGTTTTGGCATTGGCATCTGGAAGTCCTGCGCAGGCGCGGGCGATGGCTTGGTTGATGCGATCAGCGTTGAAAGGCTCCCTAGTGCCGTCGATTTTGGTGACTGTTAGGCTCATAAAACTGTTAATAATAAATAAAAAATCAAAATTGGCTAATACTACATATAGTATGTTAGTAGTTTTTATTATACTACATCTGGTGTTTTAGGCCTAGCTTGATTTTGCTAAGTTTTTGAATTAGACTGACGGGCAGTGACTTGTTATACACATCTTGCTAAGAATTAGAAAAAATTTTATGACTGAAAAATTAATCACTGCTGTTAATCAGCAAATTAACGAAGAACTATTTTCTGCTTATTTGTATTTGGCAATGTCGGCTGCGGCTAGTCAGGCTTCGCTCGAAGGTTTTGCCAATTGGTTGATGATTCAGGCTCAAGAAGAGCGAGATCATGCTATGGGTCTGTATAATCATTTGATTGAGCGAGATGCTCCAGTGAAGCTACTGGCTATTGCGGCTCCGGACTTTAGCTTTGTTAGCCCTGCTGACTTGCTGACTAAGTCGCTAGCTCACGAACAGCACATTACTAAGTGTATCCATGAGCTCTATGCAATGGCTGAAGCAGAGAAGGATTACGCTTTGCGTGCTCGCTTGGAATGGTATGTAGAAGAACAAGTTGAGGAAGAAGCATCTCTGAAACTCTTGATTGATCGTCTAGCTATGGCTGACGAAGCTGGTCTGTATCATTTTGATAAGGAGCTTGCTGAGAGAAAATACGAAAAGGCGAGTATACTTAAAAAATAACGGCTTAAGCCGTTATTTTTTAAGTCAATTATCAATTATCAATTGATAATTAGATTTAGGCTAGTAGATCAAGAGCTGTTAAAGATTTTAGGAATTGAATATGGATCAAATTTTTGAAAAGACTGGGTTTATCTTGATTGATAAGGCCTCGGGGCCGACTTCGCATGATGTCGTGCATCAGTTGCGCAAATTGACAGGGATCAAAAAAATTGGTCATGCTGGGACTCTCGATCCGCTAGCGAGTGGCTTGCTAATTTGTGCGATTGGTCGAGCAGCGACGAAGCGGATTGATAGTATCGTGAAGCAAGACAAGGCTTATGACGCAGAACTAGTCTTGGGAGCGAGTAGTGATACTTATGATAGTCAAGGTGTGATTAGGCCTAGCTCAAAAACTGAGTCAGTTAGTCCTGAGGATTTTGCTCGAGTGCTGGATAGATTTAGAGGTGCGCAGGAGCAAGTGCCACCGATGTTTAGTGCCAAGAAAGTGGGTGGTAAGAAGCTCTATGAACTAGCGAGGCAAGGGATAGAGATTGAGCGCAAGGCTTGTCAGATCCTGATCAACAAATTAGAACTGCTTGGCTACGAGTGGCCAAAGGCTAGTTTAAAAGTAGAGTGTTCGTCGGGGACTTATATCAGGTCGCTAGTTGCTGATATTGGTCAGGCGCTCGGAGTTGGGGCTTATATGTCCGCTTTGCGACGCACGAGGATTGGGGTTTTTGATATTGAAAAAGCAGTGAAAATGACGCAGTTAACAAAAGAGAATTGGGCTGAATATCTGGTTGAGGAGTTAAATTAATTGGCTAGTTATTTCTTTGGTATAGCTGATTGAGTTTTTATTTTTTTAGATACTTTTTACACAAAGGTAAAATAAAGTGAGTGAGAGATAGACTGTTTATTTTTTTAGATACTTTTTACACAAAAAGTATCGTAAAAACTTCTCAGCAGCGCCAATTTCAGCTTGCCAGCACTAAGAAATCTAGCAATGTCTTTTTTTACTTTCTCTATCCTCCTTGGCTAAAGCTACGGCGGACAAAGGAGAAAGTAAGATGAATAATAATTTGGTAGTAGTGTCTTTTTCTTTTCTTCCACTTTCTCTAGGAGAAAGTGGAGTAAAGAGTCGCAAGTCCGAAAAAATCTAATTAAAATTAGCGCTCATTGTGAAGGCCAAGTCTAACTCCTCGCCCAAAGGGCTCGTCAAACATAGTCTTGGCTGATCTTCACAGCCTCGCTTAATTTTAATTAGATTTTTAAGGCTTGCAATGTTAGTTTTTAAAACGACTGAAGAAATTTTTTAGTTTATTTAGTAATGGTGAGATTTTGGGATGGTTTTTGAGTTCGGGATAGACTTGATCAGCGAGAAGGGCGCCAGCGATTACTAACACAAAGCCTGGTATAAGCGGCAGGACAAGACCGGCGGTGCCAATGAGGATGAGGAGGCTGGCACTAGCGAGGAGTGTAATTTTTTTCCAATTATTTATCATGACAATATTGTAGCATCTGAGATAAATAGAGCAAAGGCTTTGATTTGCTGCTTTGAGGCTTCTCTGGTATGATGCTTAGACTAAAATAAAGCTATGAACAAAAAAATAACTGTGCCAATCAAAGGTATGCACTGTCGCTCTTGTGAATTATTAACTGAGCGACATCTGGGGGAACTAGCCGGAGTGTCTAAGGTGCGGGCTGATCGTAATCGATCTTGTGCTAGTCTTGAGTATAGTGCTAAGGCACCTAGTCGAGCGGAGCTAGAGCAGGCTCTGCAAAAGGCTGGTTATGAATACGATGATCAAGGGTCTTTGTCAAAAAATTGGGATAATTATTATGAACTAGCTCAAGCCTTGATCTTGGTTTTGGCTTTGTATTGGTTGTTTACATTGATTGGCGTGGAGCGATTTTTTGAAGTTAGTAATTTTCGGGTGATTGGACCGGTGGTAGCTTTGCTGATCGGTTTGATAGCTGGTTTTTCTAGTTGTATGGCTCTGGTGGGTGGCTTGGTTTTGTCGATCAGTGCTCGCTGGAATCAGACTCACCAAGGTCAATCGCTCAAGAAAAGTTTGGAGCCGCATTGGTATTTTAATTTGGGTCGGGTGCTCGGATATGGTGTCTTGGGCGCGCTGTTGGGTGCGCTTGGTTCGGTGGTGAGTTGGTCGATTAGCTTATCGGCTTGGTTGGTTGTGGCGGTGTCAGTGCTGATGATAGTGCTAGCTTTTAAGTTATTAGAATTGCCGATTTTGAGTCACTGGGAAATAGCCTGGCCGAAGTCATGGTTAGCGTGGTTGGGCTTTGGTGAGAGAGCTGAAGGGGCGGAGAGCAGACTAAAAACTATGCTCTTTGGAGCTTTGAGTTTCTTTGTGCCTTGTGGTTTTACGCAGGCGATGCAAGTCTATGCGCTGGGCTCAGGGAGCGCTGGTGATGGGGCGCTGGTGATGGCGATTTTTGCGCTCGGCACTGCTCCAGGGCTATTAGGTTTGGGGGCGGTGGTGTCTATGATTAAAGGCACTTGGTCGGGATTGTGGTTTAAGGTGGCGGGCCTCACGGTACTCGCTTTGGGCTTATTTAATTTAAACAATGCTTGGACTTTGCTTAAGACAAGTAATTTTGGGGCAATTAATAATACTAAACAAAAAATCGGCTTGGTCGCTAGTGATGATCAACAAGAAGCACAAGTGATCAGAATGACCCAAAGTGGTCGGGGTTATAGTCCAAATAAATTGACAGTCCGAGTTGGTCGACCGGTGCGTTGGTTGATTGATGCCAAGAATGCCAACAGTTGTTCGGCGGTGATTGTGGCGCCCAAGATTGGTGTCAATCAACAACTGAGTCTAGGCGAAAATGTGATTAATTTTACTCCGACAGAGGTCGGTAAGATTTATTTTGCTTGCTCAATGGGTATGTATAAGGGGGAGATTGAGGTAGTGGAGTGAGCTAGTGATTTTAAAAAATCTTGGTGATTTGATACGGGGTGATAGTCAAAAAAGCTTTAAACTTTGTTCTAAATAGGTTATACTGAGGCTAAGTTGCTAGTGGCAACTAGTTTTTGGAATGAGCTATGTTTTTTGGAGCTGGTAAAAAACAATTTTTAGCTGGTTGGCGTAGCGTCAATAGTTTTTATGCTCACTTGGAGCGTGGTACGAGATGGTTGCTGACTGGTGCGTTGGCAGCTTTGATTTTGATAATTGTTTTTGTAACTCAAAGCTGGTGGAATCAAAAAAAAGCTAGTGCTGATCTAGCGAGTTTTTATCCGGCTAAGTGTCTGGGTGGTTGGCAGTATGCGGCTCATGCGGAAAATGTACCGGATTTGGATGTGTCGGCTAGTGTTGATGATTTTAATGATATTAATTCGGCGGTCCTCGATAATGCGATGGCACAGCTGTACTGTAGTAATTTTAATGGTGATGATCAGATCGGCACAGTGCCAACTAAAGTGACTTTGCGTTTGAGTTTGGCGGTCAAGAACAACGTGATTATGACTCCGCCAGTGACTGATACTGAGACTGTTCCGGCAGACGAAATAAAGGCGGGTGATAATAATCCTGAGCAAGGAGCTAGTGGTGATGTAGAGCAGACTGTTGAGCAAAAGACAGAGACTGGTAGCGAAGCCGCAACACCGCTAGATAATCCTGAAGCAGCGACGACAGAAGCTAATCCTAGCTCAGAGCCAGCTCCAACTCCAGCCCCAGCCCCAGTTGAGGCGCCGGCTACTCCAACAGAACCAACCAGCTGGCTACCAAAATCATGGCAAGAAACTTGGCTAGCTCGATTGATGATCGCTCCTGCTCAGGCTCAAGAAGAAGCAGTAGTTGAGCCAGTGCCAGTTATTCAGGCAGAAGCGCCAGTGGAGGAAGCTCAAAAGACAGAGAACGAAGTAGTTGCTCCAAGCCCTGAACAGGTACTAGATCAGCCTGAACCAGCAGTGACTAGCGAAGAAAAGCCCGTAACTACAAGTAGTAGTGAGGAGTTAAGTACTACTAGTGACGCTGGGCTTACTAGTGATGATCTGATTAATGAGGTAGTAGTGCCAGACCCAGCACCGGTGATGCCGAGCGATGCTTTGCTCGAGCTATCCTATACTCTAGATGGTCAGAGTTGGCAGAGTTTGGGTTGGGTGGCTGAGAGTAATTGGCGTAATGTCAGCTTTGAAGTGCCGCTCGGGGGTATAGATGATTGGTCAAATCTTGATTGGTTACAGGTCAGGATTGATCGAGTAGTAACACTCAATGATAATCAGCCGATTTTTTATCTCGATGGTATGGCTCTAGAGGTGCAATATGACGCTCTAGCCGAAGATGAGGTGATTGACAGTGATATTGATCAGCCAAATCTCAAAAAAGATAAGGTTTTGAAGCAAAAAGTAGAAGCTGGGCGCATGGTTATCAATGTAATTAGAGAGGCTACTAAAGACCAGGAGCTGTGGTACAAGAAAATAAATAAAAATAGAGCGACTGGGACAGCGGAGTACTGGCAGAAGATAGAAATAAGCGGTGAGTCGGGCTATCCACAATTGTTGGATTTGCGTTCTGGGATAATTTTTTGGGTGTCTCATCGTGTTGATCGTAAGATGCTGGTTGCTTATAACCTAGAGACTAGTAACAGTAATTCTAACGATGTAATACCTGGTGGTTTATCCAGTCTGACTTTTGATGAAAAGGCGGCTGATAGTTCTGAGACTGTGGCTAATGTTTTGTACTATTTGGATGATGCTAGTAGTTATTATTTTGGCCAATAATAAAATGCCTTTTATGCGGAAGATGATCTACGAATGGATGCTCGGGCGGTGGCGGAGTTTTTTTGATTTTAAATACGCTAAACAAGGTTTGTTGTCGCTGGTTTTGTTGGTGATGATGATGTTTTCACTGATACGATTAATGTGGGCGGCGACGCCTGATCCGGGACATCCGTGGTCACAGATTGGTGATGGTAATTTCAGTGTGGCACCGACCAGTACTCTGCGTACTTATATTTTCCCAGATCAATCAGCGACGGTTTTGACAGATGCGGCAGTTGTTACAGTCTCACAAGGTGGAACGGGTACAAGCTCATTGAATGGTGTGATAGTGGGCAATGGAACTAATCCATTGACAGCGATGAATGCGCCTCTAGGCGGTGATTTTTTTATGCGCACCGATGGAAATGCTTTTACTAATAAAACTATTAATGCGTCTGATAATACATTTACGGCAAGTAGTATGGCAGTGGGTGATCTGGTGGTGGGAGATGGTTATTCTGGCTTTAAACGACTAGCCAGAGGATCGGCTGGACAGCTGCTAAGAATTAACGGGTCGGGAACTGATCTGGAATGGGTTAGTGGTGGTGGAGTGGCTGGTTCGGATAGGCAGTTGCAGTATAATAATAGCGGTAGTTTGGGAGCTAGTTCTAGTCTAACATGGGATCAGTCCAGTCAAGAGTTGACTGTGAATGGTAATTTGATGTTGGTCAGTAGTAGCGTGCCGAGCGCGTCTAATACTGGTACAATCAAAATGTATAGTGAATCGCTGGCTCGGAGGGTGTTACCGGCAGTGATGGATGATCGAGGTGTCTACTCTGTGTTGCAACCATCTATTTATCAAAATGATATTTTTTTGGTGACGGCCTGTAATGCCAGCGCTTATTGTGTTATAGGCACGAGTATGACATCTGCTAGTTCCGGTTCGCCGAGTGATTCCAATGTAGCCACTGAGGCTCTGTTTGCAAACCAGATCAATACTGGTTCCAATGTGCCTACTAATTACAAGGCTTATTGTACCAATGGAGCTCAGTATTACCGAGGTTCGCTTACTACTGGTAGAAATGGTTATTTTGTTTTTTTTAGAATCGGTTCTCAAAATAATGGAGCTCATGATAGTGCTTTTCAATATTTTGCTGGTTTGACCGGTAGAGCTGAAACTGATGTGATCGCAGCAAGTGATCCGGTCGGTAGTAGATCGGCTTTTGTTTATGTCAATGATGGTAGTGGTGATAGTAATTGGATCTTGGAGAATAAAGCTGGTGGTACTGTGAGTAGAGTTGATACGGGTATGTCCTTGGTAAATGACAAGGTGTATGATTTGTATCTGTATAACCCACCGACGGGCTCAACTGTCAGCTGGAGAGTGGATAATTTGACTGATGGCACTAGTGCTGAAGGATCGTCTGGGACTAGTTTGCCAACTTCTACTGTAGCGATGCGAGCTTGTTTTGGTGTAGCTAATAAAAATAGTGGTTCAACTCACTCAATGTTGTTTAATAAAATGTATATAGAAGTACCGCGTTAAATTTGTGCTAAAATGATCAAGTCAGGATGATAAATATGATTAAAATAAATGGACAATCAATTTTGCAGTTGCTTTTGCTAGTTGGTATTACTGCTTCGTGGTGGTCACTGGCTGGTGCGACAACAACAAATCCTGGTCATCCTTGGTCACAGATAGGTGATGGTTATTTTTTGGCGACTGGTCCGACTGTGCCGAGGGTTTATACCTTTCCTAATGCTGATACTTCAGTTTTGACGACAGCAGAACTGGTCTCAGTTAGTCAGGGTGGTATAGGCACATCGAGTGTAAGTGGAGTACTTTTGGCTGGGGGTACTGGCACCAGTCCGCTAGTTGCGACTACTGCTCCTAGCGGCGTGTTAGTGGATAATAGTAGTAGTCAGACTTTGACTAATAAGACGATTGATATAACTAAATTTTATGGCCACGGAGTGGAGGATTATGAGGGTTATACCGGTTATTATGGTGGCTTACTTAAGTCTAATGGTACAAAATTTGTCAGAATGAATCTAGGTTCAGCTTTGCAAGTTTTGCGGACTAATGCGACTTCGAGTAATTTGGAATGGGTTAATAATCCTAGCGGCCCAGCTGGGTCTAATCAGGAGTTACAGTATAATAATGCTGGTAGCCTAGGGTCAACGAGTAGTCTGACTTGGGATAACAGTAATAGAAATTTGAAATTAGCCGGGGTGCTAGTTCTGCCAACTAGCAGTTCGCCTAGTGCAGCTAGTACTGGAAGCTTGAAGTTGGTTAATAACAAAATTGGTAATCGTGAATTTCTCAAAGTAGCGACTAGGTGGTCGGGTGATCAATATACTATTCAACAGTCCTTGTTTCAAAATTTTTTTATAATGTTTGCGAGTGGAAGTAGTGCTAGCATGACTAATATTGGTGCCAATATAACTTCTAATGGTACGCTTTCTCATCCTGCCGCTACCGAATTGACTGGTATTATGACTAACTTTGCGACCGCAGCGACTATGACCTCAACAGCTGGTCTGTATAATTCGGTGCCGATGTTTTATCGTGGTTCAACGTCTGGGATTAACGGCTTTTTTATGTTTACTAGAGTCTATTTCCCGGACAATAATTATAATCAATCAGGAGTTAGTACTGGTAGTAGGATTTTTGTAGGTTTAACTTCGGGCGGAATTACAAACTGGGCTATTTCTGACAACACGTCGGGTCATACTATTGGCTTTAGTCGTAACTCAACTGCTGATGGCCGTCAGGATAGTAATTGGACGATGATCAGTAAAGATAACAGTACTTTATCTTTGTCAACGACTACGATGGGTTTTGCAACTTCAACTGTGTATGATCTGTATTTGTATTGTCCGCCACAGGCCACTGAGATTGCTTGGCGAATTGATAATTTGGCAACCGGGACTAGTAGTGAAGGGATTGTTAATCAGAATTTACCAGGATCATCAAGTGCGATGATGGCTGGGTTTAATCTAGGGACTCTAAATGCCGTGACTAGAAATGTGCGGTCTCAAAAATTTTATGTGGAGGTGCCTAGATAGATATGTTTAAAAAAAATTTGATTAAATTAAAAAATTATACCATGCCTCTAGCATTGCTCGTTGGAGTCTTGTTGTCGCTGTGGTCGGTGTCGTATGCTAATAGTAATCCTGGACACTCATGGCTAGAAGTAGGAGATGGCAAGTTTATTGCAACCGGTCCGACAGCGCCTAGGACTTATAGCTTCCCCGATGCTTCGGCAAAGGTGCTTAGCACCAGCACCCCGGTAACGATTGCTCAGGGTGGTACTGGGGCAACTTTTCTGACCGGTGGCGGGGGTGTGGTGGTTAGTAATGGCAGTGTTTTTAGTGTTAAATCGACAGCTGGGACGGGCTTGCTAACCGGTGACATTGCTACGCAAACGTTAAGTCATTCAGTTGATGTGTGGAATAACTCAACGACTGATACGGGTATTATGGCTGGGGATCTTTTTAAATCTAATGGTAGTAAATTTGTCCGTTTTGCTACCACTACAGCGCTAAGTTATGTCAAGGTTAATGCTGCTGGAACTGATCTGGAGTGGGGGACTCTGGGTTCGATCGCTGGCTCTAGCGGTGAACTCCAGTATAATAGCGGTGGAGCTAGTTGGGGAGCGACTTCTAGCCTAGCTATCAGTGGTAATGTTTTGACAGTTGATAAGGTCTTGACTTTGAGTACGACTACTTTACCAACAGTGGCGGCGACTGGCACAGTCAAGTTGTTTAATCGTCAAATAGCTAGTCGAGAAATGTTAAAATTTAGGACAAGTGAGAGTTCTGACTATAGTGTTTTGCAGCCGAGTTTGTTTGCTAATTATTTTTGCTTGATACGTCCCACCACTATTGGTGCATATAATTCTCTAGGTTGTCCGGTTGCTAGTAATGGCACTCTTTCGTTTTCTGCTACTGATCTCTACGGCAGTACTACTAATGCTACCTTCAATGCTACTGCTAGCTATGTTTATTCTTCGTCATTAAAGTTTATCAGAGGGACGACGGCGGTTGGCCAGAATGGCTTTTTTTACTTTGCGAGAATCGGTTTCCCTGATTCTAGTTATAGTAATAGCTCTGGAGTGCGATTGATTTTTGGTATGACCGATCAATCGACTAATGCTTCGTGCGGTTCGGATAACGTCACTAACCAAGACATGATAGCTTTTAATTATAGTACCGCCCTCAATGCTAATTGGCGGGTGGCAGCTGATGATGGCTCAGCCAGTGCACCCACCTATGTAGATACCGGAGTGCTTTTTACAAGCAGCTCGACTTATGATATGTATCTTTATGCTCCGCCTTATCCGGATATTTCTAATATCTACTGGCGTATAGATAATATTACTAATGGAACGAGTACAGCCGAAGGGGTGGCGACTACTCAGCTACCTGGGGCTTCGGTGTTTCTCTATAATGTAGCCTGCGCTGATTCACTCAATGCTGTGACTAGAAATTTCCGATTTGTGACAATGTATGCTGAAGTGCCAAAATAGTTTGAATTTGCTAGCTATAATTGCTTAACTTTGGAAAAAATAGCTATCTTTGCTAGAATAAAGCGGTAATAAGTTTTACCGCTTTTTTGTTGGTTGGCTTTTTGTTGATAGATAAAATAAATCATGACTCAGTTGTGGCGAAAAATTATTAAGGTGACTTGGCTGGAGTGGCGGGTGGCGCTGACGGCGCTTTTGTTTGTGGCTTTGGCGCTAGCGATTATGCCGATGCAGACAGAGGCGACTTTGAATTGTAGTATTGCGACGACTTGTACAGCACCAAATCTAACTTGGCTCCGTATGGAGTCGAGTACCAACTCGCATGTGGCGATCGGGACTTCGACCGATTATGGTAATCTGGTTTGCTGTGATCATATCAGTACCCTGACTAGTACTTGCAGTGGTTCGGGAGTTATCAACAAGATTATTAACCTCTCCTCGACTACCAATGCTCATGTCGAGAGCTCGTCACTGGCAAATTACTCAGTGCCGGCTTGTTTGCGCGTAGCGACGGGTGGCTATGTCTCGTCGACAGTGCAGATGACGGACTGTAGTGGTTATGAGGAGACGATTGCCTCGATGCCGTCAACGACTAATGCACATATGGGTGGTCCGAGTGACTATATTTACAAGATCTGTGCGAGTGCGGGGGCACCGCCGCAGGCACTAACTTTTAATATTTATTGGAACAATAGTCTGTCTTTTGGAACTCTGAGTCCAACCAAGACTCGCTACATAGATAGTGATGGTAATGGGACGGATACAAATACATCTGGCAACTCCTTGGCCGTATCTACCAATGCTACTTATGGTTATACGATCAGCGTCAAAGGGGCGACTCTGACTTCGGGAGCTAATACTATAGCGGCGATTGGAGCAAGTCCGGCAGCTCTGGCAATAGGTACTAGTCAGTTTGGTATAGCGGTTGATGATTCGGGGACCGGTGCTGCTCTGGCGCCGTATATTCTTGCTTCTGGTTTTGGGTATGCGGCGACTGCAAGTACTACTAGTAATATCGTTAGCGTCAGTGTCGGTAACGGTGTGACCGAGAGTTATGGTATTTATTATATAGCTAACATTGCTCCGTCTACGCCGCCTGGTAATTATTCGACGGTGCTGACTTATGTGGTGACGGCTAACTACTAATATCAATTATCAATTTACAATTATCAATTAACAGGGTGTGGATAATAAAATTTAAAAAACTAATCGTGTAATTATTGGAATATTGATAATAACTCTTGTTGACTAGGCGCGAAAATGTTATAATGAGAGAGATTTATTTTTTATGAATAGAAAACTAAAGTCGCTATTTGCTTCTTTGCTGGTTTTATCAGTCATTTCTCCCTACTTAGCGGTGCGCGCCGCTACTATTAGTAGTGCTCAGGATATTTTATCCACAGTGACAGCTTCGACGGTGGCCAATCATGAGATTTATTTTGTTTCTCCAACTGGTGCAGCGCTAAACAGTGATATAGTTTTGACTTTTACAGGCATGACGACAACTGGTGTAGCTTTTGGTGATGTGGATATTGCAACTGGAGACAGTGGTAACTGTAGTACTGCTACTTTTACTGAGCGAACAGTGGCGTCTTCAGCGGGAGCGGCGGCTTGGGGAGTGTCTAACTCTAACCCAGCTATCACACTATCGGCTCCGACCTCTGGTGCGGGTGCCCTATCAGCTGGTAACTGTATTAGAATCAAGATCGGTACAAATGCTAGTACAGGTACAGCTGGTACCAATCAAATTACCAATGGTACGGTTGGTCTGAAGACTATTACTATCAATGGATCCTTTGGTGACTCGGGTGAAATATCGGTTTATTTTATCAGTAATGATCAAGTGTCGATTACAGCGACGGTGCCACAGGCGATGACCTTTAGCATTTCTGATAATACCATTGGTTTTGGGACTTTGACTTCTGCCAATGTCCGCTTTGCCTCTGGTGATGCTTCAGGCGCAACGACACCAGTAGTAGCTCATGACCTGAGAGCTTCGACCAATGCTAATAACGGCTATACGATCACGGTCAAAGGTTATAGTCTAACATCGGGTGGTAATAGTATTACGCCGATTGGTGGTACTAACAGCTCTATCGCGAGTGGCACTGAACAGTTTGGTGTTAGATTTGCGGCGACTGGTAGCGGTAGTGGCGTGGTGAGTGCTCCTTATTCAGCGAGTGGCTATGCTTATGCGGCTACTACTAATACTACTAGTTTGATTGCTTCGTCGACTGCGCCGTCGGATACGAATTATTACAACGCGACCTATATTGCTAATATTTCATCGATTACTGAGTCTGGTTCTTATAGTACGGCTCTGACCTATGTGGCGACGGCTAACTATTAACAATTTACAATTATTATAGTGTAAAGAGGAGAGAGAACTCGGCTAAGCTTGAGTTTTTTTGTTTGTAGGACTGGTTAAATTGTGATATTATTATTTGTAATAGTGAAATCACTAGCTTTTGTAATTTGTCTAGAATTTGTGTTGACGAAACTAAGAAACAACCTAATAGCACTCTGTCTACTAGCTTTGCTAGTGGTGACGATCTCGACTAGTAGTCGGGCAGCGACGATCAGCAGTGCCAGTGATACCTTGTCGACTGTGAAGGCCTCGACGGTGGCCAATCACGAGATTTATTTTGTCTCTCCAACTGGTGCAGCGCTAAACAGTGATATAGTTTTGACTTTTACTGGTTTCACTACAACTGGTGTAGCTTTTGGTGATGTGGATATTGCAACTGGAGACAGTGGTAACTGTAGTACTGCTACTTTTACTGAGAGGACAGTGGCGTCTTCAGCGGGAGCGGCGGCTTGGGGAGTGTCTAACTCTAACCCAGCTATCACCCTATCGACTCCGACCTCTGGTGCGGGTGCCTTATCGGCCGGTAACTGTATTAGAATCAAGATCGGTACCAATGCTAGTACGGGTACAGCTGGTACCAATCAAATTACTAATGGTACAGCGGGTCTGAAGACTATTACTATCAACGGATCTTTTGGTGATAGTGGTGACATCTCGGTCTATCTACTGGCTGATGATGGGGTGGCGGTGAGTGCTAGTGTGATTCAGTCAATTAGTTTTAGTATTTCTGATAATACGATTGGTTTTGGTGATTTGACCATCGCTAATAATCGTTATGCCAATGGTGCTACCACAGGATCGGATAGCTTGGTAACGGCTCATAATCTACAGGCGGGTACAAATGCTTCTGGTGGTTATGTGATAACTTTGCAGGGCTCAACACTGACTAGTGGCACTAGTACAATCAGTGCGATTGGGGCGACGAATACTGCTATAGCGACTGGTACTGAGCAGTTTGGCGTGCGCTATGATGCGAGTGGTGGTGATGGAGCAGTAAGCGCTCCCTATGCAGCCAGTGGCTTTGCCTACGCGGCGACAGCGTCTACGACTAGTCAGATTGCTTCGTCGACTGGTCCGAGTTTGACGACGACTTATAACGCGACTTACATTGCTAATATCTCACCGACGACGGAGTCGGGGACTTATACAACTGCTTTGACTTATGTGGCGACAGCAACATATTAAGCCTTATTTTATGCGTAATTTTAGCTTGACCAGCAGTAGTGGCTATGATAGATTTTTAATGAGTGACTCTGTGCAAAGGCCTCGTTTTGAGCTGTTTGTAGAGTTGTTATCGCTAGTATGAAAAAGATTATTTTAGTCATTGTAATGTTGATTCTTTGGCCTTCTCTAGAGGCTCGAGCTTTGACTGTGTCACCGGCTAGGATTGAACTAACTGCTGATCCTGGTACAGTGGTAGCTGATAAGTTTCTGGCTATCAATGAGCAGAGTGAAGCGCAGACTTATTATTTATCAGTAGAAAACTTTACTTCACAAGGTGAGGGTGGTACACCGTCCTTTGTGGCTGAGAAACAGGGGCTCGCTGCTTGGACAGAAACTCCTAAGGAAATTGTAATTGGTCCGGATAAAGAAATTAATATACCGTTTAATATTAATGTCCCAAGTGATGTTGATCACGGTGGTTATTTTGCAGCGATTTTTTTGAATACTAATCCACCATCAACCGAGGCTGACAATCAAGTGTCAGTTGGTGCCAAGGTAGGTGTACTGATTTTTATTAGAGTAGGTGACAATATCAAAGAGGACGCTGGTGTAGTAGAGTTTAAAACTACTAATAGTCGCAAGTGGTTTGATGCTCTGCCCGTAAACTTTACCTATCGTTTTCGTAATAGTGGAGCTGATCGTGTGAAGCCTCAAGGCGAAATCAGAATTAATAATTGGTGGGGGGCTAAGAAAATTAACATTAATGCTAATCCGCAGCAGGGTAATATTTTGCCACAAAGTATTCGTAAATATGACATTAAGTGGGGTGAAGACGATCAAGGCTCTAAATCTTTTTGGAATAAAGTGAAATATCAATTTAGTCATTTTGCCTTTGGTCGTTATGAGGCGACCTTGGTTTTGACCTATGGCTCGGCTAATATGGCGGCTAGTAGCCAAGTAGTGTTATGGATTATACCTTGGCAGTTGCTCAGCTTGGTTTTGGGAGCGTTATTAATCCTATTTTTTGGTGGTGGATTCTTGTTGAAGCGTTACAATAATTGGGTGATTAAGCAGGCACGTGCTTCGCTTAGATAATAAGATTTTATCATGAATAAGGCTTGGTGGCTCGCTTGTGCGGTCTTAATTTATTTTTTTTATTTGCCAATTACTGCAGTCCAAGCAGTGACCATTGTTAGTACCAGTACAGTCAATGTATCAGCTCGAGTGCCTGGTCCTGAGGATGAAGTCGCTAGCTCAACGCCTAGTAGTAGTGGCGGCGGTGGCGGTGGATCGGTTATAGTTAACACGCAATTAGTTCTCTCTGGGGTAGCCTATCCTTTGGCTCGTCTGGTTTTGTGGCGTAATGGTGTCAGTACTGATAATTATAACGTCGGGCTGGATGGTAAATTTAAAATAAATCTTAGTAATGTAGGAGCTGGTTGGCTCAATCTAGTCATCTATGCTCAGGATAGTGACGGCGCTTATGCAAAGCCCTACAGCTTGCCGGTGTATTTGACGGCTGGGGCGATTACGAATGTAGAGGGGATTGTGATTGCCCCCACGATCAGCGCTGATCAAGCTAGCTTAAAACAGGGTCAGTGGCTTAAAATCTTTGGTCAGACAGTTCCAGAGAGTCAAGTAGCGATTAGCGTGGAGGCTGTGGATAAAGAGCTGGCTAATGTCTGGTCAGATGCCTTGGGTAGGTACAGTTATAATCTATCAACGGATCAGCTAAAAGCTGCGTATTATCAGGCTTGGTCGAGAGTTTATTATAAAAATAGAGAGGCGGTAAACTCTAAAGTGCTGAGCTTTTTGGTCCTTGAACAGCCTGTGGATAAAGCTGTGGATAAACCAGCTAGCCCTGGTGCTTGTGAGCTAATAGCGGATTTTAATAATGACTGCAAAGTGAACTTGGTGGATTTTTCAATTGCGGCCTATTGGTATAAGCGAGCTAGTCCGCCTAGTCGTCTAGATCTCCATAAAAATGGTCGAATTGATTTGGCTGATCTAAGTATCATGGCTTATTATTGGACTGGTTGATATGAAAATATTGCGACGACAAGGGTGCTGCTTGTTTGGCCTGATAATGGTCTGGTTTTGTTTTGCTCCGTCAGTAGAGGCGGCCAAATTAAGATTACTTGGTCCAGAGGCTCCGGTGGCAGTCGGTCAGGAGATGCGGATTGATTTGGTACTTGATCCTGAGGGTCAAGACCTAAATGCAGTTGGAGTAAGGGTCAATTGGCCAGCTGAGCTAGAGCTACTAGCAATATTAGACGCTCAATCAATTGTGAGTTTGTGGACGGAGAGGCCTCGCTACGATGGTCAGGATTTGATTTTGAGTGGGGTGATACCCGGTGGCTACACTGGTAGTTATAGTCCTGGTGGATCGACTGCTGGTCCTGGAATAATTGTCAGTGTGCTAGCCAAATCCAAACGAGTTGGTAAGGCCTTGATTGCTGTCAGTGAAGCTGAGCTTTATCCAAATGATGGCAGTGGAGAGGTCGTATATCCTGATAAAGAGAGGTTGATGGTTAAAAGTAGTGAGTCATTGCCAGTGATGGACTTGGTTAAGGCTAAGACCAGCGATGATAAAAACTCACCGCAAGGTCTGGTGGCTAGCATCGAGAAAGATGCGCTAGTTGCTGATAATCAATGGTTTGTGACTTTTTCAGCCTATGATCAAGAGTCAGGGATTAAAAATTTTTATATCGATGAATCAAAAAATCCTGAACCAAGTGGCGATTGGTTAGTGGCGGGAAGCCCTTTTATTTTAACTGATCAGTCGCGTAGTAGTTATGTATTTATTAAAGCAGTTGATTGGAATGGTAATGAAGCGTTAATCAGTTTAGCTCCGGCTAGCAGTAGTGTGTCCTTGCTAAAGCTTGGCGGCTGGTGGTGGAGATGGTGGTTAATTGCTATGATAGTGGTGGGAGTGATTGCTTTAGCTTATCTGATCAAAAAGATTAGACGGCATTATTTATGAAAATAATCTGGACCTGGGGGCTGATAATTTTGTCTTCTTTGCTGATGGTTGATGCAGTTCAAGCGGCGTCTTTGTCAGTGCAGGTCAACAAGAAAAGTTATCGACCTGGTGAGCAGATTAGCGCTAGTATCTATGTAGAGAGCGAGCAAGAGTCCATTAATGCGATGTCAGCAGTGATTAGCTATCCAAAGGAGTTGCTTGAGGTGTTGGAGCTATCAACAGCAGGGGCGCAAAATGGTTTTTGGGTAGAGCAAGCTAAGCGTGATCAAAGTGGTGTAGTTAATCTGCGTTGGTTAGCTCTCAATCCTGGTTACAAAGGCAAGGGCGCAAAGATTTTGACGATTAATTTTAAGGCTAAGAGTGCTGGCCAAGTGCTGATCGGGGTCAAGGATCTGCAAGTGCTAGCTAATGATGGTCAGGGGACTGTGCTGAAGTCAATGGCGAGTAATGCTAGTTTTGCGGTCCTAGCGGTCAAGACGCCAGCGAAGACGGTATCAAAGATAACAACGGTGAGTAAAGCTCCTAAGGCTATGACTAATCTGGTCATGCCAAATAATTTTAAAATATGGTCTGATAGTCACCCTGATCAGAAGCTCTGGTATCATGGTGATAGATTGCTTTTGCAGTGGACTTGGCCAGCTGAGGTGCTCGCTATGAGTTATCTAATTGATCGATCGGTCGCTACGGTACCAGCTAGTGTGGCTTCGTCAAAAACCGAGTCGGTGAGTTATGGTAATTTGCCAGAGGGTCAAAATTATTTTCATATTAAACTAAAGTTAGCGAGTGGTTGGACTAAGGTCAGTAATTATCAGGTCAATATCGATCGCAGTAGTCCGGACTTGGTAGTTAGCTTGGAACAGGCTCAAAATAGTGATTTGCCAGTTTTGCTTTTTAGGGCGAGTGATAAATGGTCGGGGGTGGATTATTATGAAATTAGCTTGAATAATGGTCAGCCGCAGAAGTTTAAGCAAGTTGGATCATTGCTAATCAGTAATATTGGCAAGGGTCAGCACCGGATTAGAATAGTGGCTTATGACAAGGCTGGCAATCAAACTGGTGACTCCAAGATCTTTGATTATCAGCCTAAGTAATCTGTGATCGTATCAAAATATTTAAAAAGCCCACTTGTGATGCAAGGGGCTTTTGTTTTTTAAACGAGTAGTTCGGCTTGGTGATTGTGGCTGTCGATGCCGAGAGCGTTAGCTTCGTCAGTGTCGAGATGTAGAGCGAGGGTGAAAGTATCGCTAACACGAACAACTACTTGATCGAGGATTCCGCCACGCTCGCCGGTGATTTTGATTTGGACGATTTGGCCGTTGTGGAGCTGACTCGCTAGAGCGCTAGCGGTGTCGATATGTAGATGACGTTTGCTGATGATGACGCCGGACTCTAAAGTCAGTTGGCCGGCTGGACCGACTAAGTTGAGGCTGGCACTATGGGCTAAGTCACCGGAAAGTCGGAGTGGGGCGCTGATGCCGAGTAGATGACAATCGCTGTAACTGAGCTCGACTTGAGTGTGAGGGCGGGCTGGCCCGACAATGCGAGCCCTGAGAGAGTTTTGGGGGCCGATGAGCTCGATAGTTTCTTGGGCGGCAAATTCGCCAGTTTGACTGAGAGTTTGTTTGATAGTGAGTTGATAACCGCTGCCAAAAAGTAGCTCGAGGTCCTTTTGGCTGAGATGGATATGACGAGCGGATACTTCAATCGGGATAAGCATAAGGGGGATAGTTGACAAAAAGAGTTGTTTGCTATATGCTTGACTTATCAAGTATTAATCAATTAAATCTGGATATGCAAAAATACAGCGAGGCTTTAAAATTTTTAATCAATATGGCTAAGGCACAGACAGTCTTGACTAGGCGTCTCGACGCTGGTCTAGGGGGTCTATCTCTTAATGAGTTTATCATTCTCTATGAACTGACTCAAGCTGATGGTAAATTGCGTGGTGTCGATCTGGCGGAGCGTATTGGTCTGACTGCCTCAGGTGTGACTAGACTACTACTGCCAATGGAAAAGATTGGCTTAGTGAAACGTGAAGCGAATAAAGAAGATGCGCGGTCCAGTCTGGTAGTGATCGCTAGTGGCGGTAAGCGCAAATTTGAAGAAGCTTGTGAGCGAGCAGAACTCTTTTGTGAAGATAATTTCCCGGAGTCGAGCTCGGAAACTTTGCAAGGCTTTGCTAAGTTTTTGAAGCGGGCGGCGGGTCTCGCGACGGTGCTCGAGCATAAAGATAATTATGCTGAGGAGTCTGAGGAACGATGGGGTGAGTCTGAGCTCTACAAACAGTCACAAGAACGAGTCAAGAAATTTACCAAGGCGGACTGGGAAAGAATCAAAGATGAGGGTGCCAAACTAATGAAAGAAATTGTGGCAAATATGTCTAAGGGGGCTAAGAGTGAGGCGGTGCAAAAATTAATTGCTCGTCACTATGAGGGGCTGAGAGTTTTTTATGAGCCTAATCTAGTGATGTATCGGGGGCTAGGTAATATGTACTATGATGATCCGAGGTTTTCGGCTTATTATGAAAAGTTTCATAAGGGGCTTGCTAAGTTTATGAAGGAGGCGATTAATGTTTATTGTGATCGGCAAGCGAAGAGTTAAAGTGTGTTATAAAATAAGAAGCAGATCGGATTATTCTGGTCTGTTTTTTATTTAATTTTTTAGACTCGCCGAAATTGCCAGTGCTTTAATTGGATGTTTATTTTATTCTGATTAGAATGAATCTGTGATATAATGTAGCAGAAAATAAAGTCTAATTATGATTAAAGAAGCGTCGGGATTAACGACTGCGCAAGCCAAAAAATTACTTGCTCAATACGGTGTTAATGAGATTAGTGGTGCTAGTGCAAGTAGTGCGTGGAAGATTTTTTGGCGGCAAGTTAGGGGTAATTTTATTGTCTATCTGTTGCTAGTAGCGATGACGATTGCTTTTGCTGTGGGCAAGGGATTGACTGGCTATACGATCATGGTGGTGATTGCCTTGGTGATTGGCACTAGTTTTGTGCAGGAGTATAAGGCTGAGAAGGCGATTGAGTATTTAAAAAAAATGATTACACAGATGGCGACGGTCATCAGAAATGCTGAACTGGTGATTATTCCAGCTGCTGAGATCGTGCCTGGTGATATGATAGTCTTGCGAAGCGGTGAGCGAGTACCAGCTGATGCGGTCCTGAGAGAGGCGACGAGCCTCCTTGTTAATGAAGCTTTTTTGACTGGTGAGTCCAAGGAAGTTGCCAAAGTGGTGGGTGATGATTCTGGTCGGACTCGTGAGGATAATCTACTTTATGCTGGCTCCTTTGTGGTCAATGGTAAGTGTGTAGCACAAGTGACGCACACCGGTATGAATACTAAGTTTGGTAAAATTGCTCGTTTGATCTCGACGGCGGAGAAGGCAATGCCTTTGCAGGATAAAATTAATCGGATTGCTAAGCTGATGGCGACGGTCGGTATTACAGTGTCGTTGATGTCTGGTGCAGTGATGTTGATGGGTCAGGAGCTGACTACGGAGTTGGTGGTCAATGCCTTGATCTTGGTGGTAGCTCTGTCAGTGTCAGCCTTTCCGGAGGGCTTGCCAGTGGTGTTGACTACGACGCTGAGTCTCGGAGCTTATCGCATGGCTAAGAAAAATGCCATTGTGAACAGGATGTCGATTATCGAGACCCTGGGTGAGACGACAGTGATTTGCGCTGACAAGACAGGCACAATTACTAAGGGTGAAATGACAGTGAAGAAAATCTACGCTGATGCTGAGGTATATGATATTGGTGGGGCTGGCTATGAAGCGGTCGGTAAATTTAAAATCAAAAATAAACAAGTAGAATTAGTCGGTGAAGCTGTTAAAAAGTTGCTCGCTTGTGCGGTCTTGTGTAACGATGCACGCATCAAGCTAAAAGAAACAAAGAGCTATGAGATTAGCGGTATGCCAACAGAAGCGGCGCTACTAGTCATGGCTAGTAAAGCCAAAGTGTTTAGAGAGGATTATACGGTGGAGCGACTGGAGGAGTTGCCATTTGATTCTAAGCGTAAAATGATGAGCGTCTTGGTTGAAGAGGCTGGGACTTTGGCGGTCTATGCCAAGGGAGCCCCGGAAATCATGCTGGCTAAGTGTAGTAGCATTTTGCAAGCTGGCAGACGAGTGCCTTTGGATGAGGCGATGCGAACTAGTATCGTGAAGCAATGGGAGAAGCTCGCTAGTCAAGCTTATCGGACGATGGTGCTCGCTTACAAAGAGGTTGATGATAGGTCAGCGGAGCTCGAGAGTGATTTAGTCTATTTGGGGTTAGTGGCGATTGAAGATTCGCCACGTGAGGAAGTAGCGGAGGCTCTAGCCACTTGTCTGCGAGCTGGTATTGAAGTCAAGATGATTACTGGCGATAATCTGATGACAGCGATCTCTGTGGCCAAGCAAATTGGTTTAGCTATCAAAAAAACCATGACGGGTGAGGAGTTAGAAAATGCAACTGATAAGGAGCTTGCTGTATTAGTCAAAGAAGTAAATATTTTTGCTAGAGTTAGACCGGAGCATAAGCTCCGAATCGTACGAGCGCTCAAGGCGGGTGGTGAAGTGGTGACTATGACCGGTGACGGTATCAATGATAGTCCGGCGCTCAAAGAAGCTCATATCGGGGTGGCGATGGGTATCAATGGCACAGATGTATCTCGAAGTGTGGCTGATTTGATTTTAAAAGATGATAATTTTGCGACGATCGTGGTGGCGATTGCCGAGGGACGAGCGATCTTTAATAATATTCGTAAGTTTACCGCTTATCAGTTGTCCTGTAATTATGCGGAGTTGGCTATTATCTTTATCGGTGTGCTCGTCGCGCCAGTCTGGGGTTGGCCGGTGCCAGTGTTACTGGCTCTCCATATACTCTTTATGAATGTGGTGACAGATAATTTGCCGGCGATTACGCTCGGATTTAATAAGTCGTCGGTGGATATTATGAATGAGCCGCCACGTAAAAAGGCGCAGATTTTGACGAGAAATGTGATCTATGCCTTGATCTTGTCAGCGGTCTTGATGACAGTCTTGTCACTACTAGCGTTTTGGCTAGATTACACTGTCCTAGGTCGAACTGTAGTAGAGGCGCGATCGGTGACATTGGTAGTATTGATAGTGCTTGAAATAGTTGGTGCTTTTAGTTTCCGGAGTTTCCGTCAGACGGTGATCGGTCGTTCGCTATGGGCGAATAAATATTTAGTTTGGGCTTCGCTTGCTTCGGTGCTAGCGACGCTTGCGATTATCTATACGCCACTCAATCAGGCTTTTGAGACAACGGCTCTGGGAGCTCGTGAATGGGGAATTGCTGCTCTACTATCTCTGATTTGTTTGGTGGTCTTTGATCTGGTGAAGCTGGTGAATAATAGGTATCGGTGGGTGATTTTTGATTAGTATTTTTGATTTGACAAAGCTATTAATAATAGTCAGTATTTGTTTTATAAGTTCATTTTAATCAGAGTAAATTGGAGTAAAGATGAAAAAATGGTCTAGTTTTTGGTCTGGAGCTGCTAGCATCTTTGATCTTAGTGGTGCTAGTCGTAATATAAAAATCAAGTCACATGACCGTCAGTCTGATGCCGAGCTAATGGCTCAAGACTGGCAGCTGGTTGGTGATGATATAAGGAAGGCGATTGATAGCTTTGTGGTTGAAGAAAATGAAATAAAGTGACTGATGTCGCCTTCTTTGGGAGGGCGACTTTTTATTTTAAAAAGCCGATTGTTATAATCGGTTTTTGTAACAAGTCATAGTCTTTTTTGTGTTGCGAATAATGCGAGCTAGTCGCAAGAATTTGTGATTATTTGTTGTGGTATATGTAAGTGTGAGAGAGTTATTGAATTTATTGCTAGATCAGGATTTTGGTAGGGCTTTGTCAATTTGGGTTAGAGCTTTTGGGGCTTTGGCTGCTGGAAGATTGGTGTGAGTAATTTTAATTAGCTCAGTTATCCAATCACGCTCTTCGCAGTAGTCAGTAACATTGAAACTAGCTTTGGCACCAGGATAGGCGTAGCCTTCAACGAGCTTGTCACCAATGAAAGTACGGCCGGCGTCCGTGACTTTGACGAAGAGTTGATTGTCGCAGACGAGGGCGACGACTTTATCATCACAATAGAGAGCGTATTCGCCGAACATTTTGCGGGAGCGGATTTGACCAGCTGACTCAAGTTGGTCGGTGAGGAACTTTATGAAGGAAGGGTCGGAGGACATAGCTATCTACACTGTTTATGACGGAAACAAGATGTGATGTGATCATTAACCATGCCGACGGCTTGCATGTGGGCATAGACAGTGGTGGGGCCTAAGAATTTGAAGCCGCGTTTTTTGAGGTCTTTGGCGAAGGCAATGGCTTCGGGGCTGGTTGGTTGGTAGTCTTTGATGCTTTGTAATTTGTGATTGATAGTTTTGTTATTAACAAAAGACCACATGTACTTAGAGAAGCTCGTGAATTCTTTTTGAACGGCGATGAATTTTTGGGCATTATTGATAGCGGCTTCGATCTTGGCGCGATTGCGGATGATGCCTGAGTCAGTCATAAGCTTGGCGGCTTTGGCGGGGGTGAAGCGGGCGATTTGGTGATAATCAAAATTAGCGAAGGCTTTGGCAAAATTGTGGCGTTTGCGTAAAATGGTTTGCCAAGAGAGGCCGGCTTGGAAGCTTTCGAGGATGAGGAATTCAAAAAGTTTGGTGTCGTCGTGAACTGGCAGGCCCCATTCCTCATCGTGGTAGGCGATGTAGAGTTCGTCTGTGCTAGGTACCCAGGGGCAGCGGATTGGGGGTTTGGTTGTGGGCATATAGAGATATGATTATTGAATATATTATAGGTTAATAAAGCTATTGTGGCAAAGTTGTTATTAACAAAAAACGAGCAGTTAGCTCTTTTTTTAGTGGGGTGGCTACAGGGAATTTCGCGTCGCTCAGCCTTCGCTCCTTGTCCAGCTTTCCCCCGACAAGCTTGCGCTTGTCGGTCGCTGGCTGCGACTGAGCACTGGTCCGCTCAGTCTAGCTCGCTCGGAAAGTGTTCGATTCCCTGATTTGCAAAGATAAAATAAAAACACCCCGAAGGGTGTTCTTATTTTATGGGTGGCTACAGGGAATCGAACCCTGATCTACGGGACCACAACCCGTCGTTCTAACCGCTGAACCATAGCCACCATGATGAACAATTATCAATTTACAATTAACAATTGTCAGTTTGATTGTGATTGTTTATTTATAAAGTTTTTTGTGGTTTGTGTCAAGCCTTCGCTGCTGTCGCAGCTATGGCTTTGCGAGGCAAGCCTTTATCACTCAATGTAGTTATGGTTTTGCGAGGCAAGCCTTTATTGCCAATGTAGTTATGGCTTTGAGGGCAAAGTTTGCCTACTGAAGACGGCTAGGGCTTTGCGAGGCAAGTATTTTATTACAGTTTGTAGAGATAGATGTTGTCTTTGCCGGCTTCTAAGACTTGATGAGCTGATTGATTGGTTAATTGATGCTTATAGCTGTATAGTAACTGATTTTTGTGGTATTTGCTAAGTTTCGTATAGATGGTTTGTAGGGATTCCCGATTGGTATAAATAAAGAAAGTATCAACTAGTTGTAAATCTGCTTTGTTGATATCACCTCTGATAAAGCTGAGGTTGGGCTGTCGGCCAGCCAGTAGACTGCCAATGAGAAAAGGTAGATAACTAATCTCGTAGGCATAGATTTGGTTGGTGGGATAGCGTTTGGCGATTTGCCTAGCTAAACTGCCGCTGCCAGCGCCGAGCTCAGCGAAGATTTGTCCTGACTGTAGATTGAGGTTGTTGAGAAGACTTTGTCTGACTGATTGGGGGCTTGATAGCCAAGGCGAACGTTGATGGAAGTAGTGATGGTAGAGTTGAGAGTTGATCCAGAATGCAATGAGGCTGAGAATTATAATAGCTAGGGTCATGTTAGTTGAGTTGTTCAATAATTTTACTAGCGACTTGATGAATGATGGGGAATTCGGAATTGTGAAAATTTTTCATGACAAAGGCATTGGCACGATTGCCAAAAAAGCTCTGGCGATATTTCTCGAGCTCGGGAGTGGCGATGCCAACACGATAACGAGCAAAGTTTTTGGTACTGAGATGTTCGATGATGGACTTGATGCCGTTGTGACCGCCGCTGCCAGCACTAGTTGCGTAGCGATAGTCACCGAGTTTGAGATCCATATCGTCGTGAATGACGACGAGATCTTGGCTGAGGTCGGTAGTGGCGCTGACTTTGTCTGGTAAAAGATTGTAATAGTCCATGATTTTACGCAGAGCAAGACCAGAATCATTCATGTAGGTAAGAGGTTTGACGAGGATATAATCAAGATCTTTGGCAATGAGCATTTGCCAGTCGGAGCGCTCTTGCCAATTGAGGTTTTTGAGTTTGGCGAGCTCGTCTAAAATCATAAAACCGACATTGTGACGAGTTTTTTGATATTTATGGCCCGGATTTCCGAGGCCGGCGATGATTTTCATATTAGTGGTTTTCGGTATCGTTGAATTAGTTCGTGAGATCCCAGCGTTCGCTGGGATGACGAAAGAAGTGAAAGAGGATTGCGGAAGGATTGGAGTTTATTCTTGTGTAACAATTCCGTCAGCTTCATCGAGTTCTTCGTCGTCGGCTTGGAGTTTGGCGCTGACACGACGTTTGTCTACCCAGATATTGACTGGTGTGCCTTCTAAATCATAACGCAAACGGAGTTGATTGGCGATATAGTGCAGATAGGAGTCGGCTAGATACTCTTTGGAGCCGACTTGGACAGCAAACTCAGGTGGATTGGTTTTGGTTTGAAAGAAATTGTAGATATGAGGGAAACGAGTGCCTTTGCCCTTGGTTGGTTTGTGTTTTTTGACACAGGTCTTGATGAATTTGAGGAGCTGAGAGTAGCTGACAGTTAATTTACGATTGTCAGTGATCTTGATAGCTAGTTTCATTAAGGAGTCTAACTTGGTACGGTTTTTGGCTGACATAAAATGGACAGGTACAAACTGTACAAAAGGTAGAGTTTGATAGATGCGACGAGTATGAACTTTGGGGTCACGTTCGGGGACTAGATCCCATTTGTTGGCGACAATGATGAGGCTCTTGTGGAGGGCGATGATTTCTTCGGTGAGCTTGGCTTCTTGTTTGGTGAGCTCGTCGCTGATGTCTAAAACCAAAAAGACCAAATCAGCTTCGTTGATGATAGCAAGGCTTTTTTCGATACCGAGTTTGGTGAGGCGATCAGTGTGATCCCAATGCTTGTTGATGCCGGCAGTGTCAATGAGGACGAAGTTGCGGTCAGCGAAACGTAGTTTGGTGTTTTGTGGTTCACGAGTGGTGTGAGCGATAGGGGAGACGATGACACGTTCGTAGCCGAGTAGGGCATTCATCAGACTGGATTTGCCGACATTGGGTTTGCCGATGATGGCGATCTTGATGGTATCGTCTTTGATTTCTTCAGGATTAGAATCTGTAAGATTGTCGACTTGGTCACTCGAGTCGGATTTAAGTGTAGATGGTTTATGAGTTGCTAATTTTTCGACCATTAAATCTAATAAGTCACCGGTGCCAACA
>JACCDN010153493.1_pt1 | contig 36038 bp, 43 predicted proteins | sample 7441691 | NCBI WGS metagenome assembly JACCDN01 (sample SAMN15323439, study PRJNA562643) | freshwater metagenome | isolation source: river surface water | place: USA:Blue River Watershed | collected 2017-08-16
GAGTGCGAGTCTTAAAAATTGCCAAGCATCCAGTTTTCAGTAATGCAGATAAGCAGAAAGTGATCGGTATATTGACCTTAAATTATGAATTAACACAGCAAACCACTTTATTTCAGCTGTTCGAGTATTATCATTTTTTAACGAATAGTAAAAAAGTTGCTTGTCGCCTATTTGCGGAATCCATTGGTTATGCTAAGTATTTTAAAGAAAACTTAACTTGTGCAGAAACCCGCTTCTTACTGGAACTTCGTAATACTGATTGCAGGAAGCGTTTAGCAAGACGTCTGGACTGGTCAGAAAGCACTGTCAAACACACCTTAGAGTATGTTAAAGACAAAACACAGAAAAACTCGCTTGAGGAACCTCTTGAATGTCTACGCAGAGCCAGGGTCTAAAAAACTCAAAATTATTCATTATTGGTTTGTTTTCCAATATTATCGAGTGGTATGATTTTACAATTTTTGCGTTTCTTGCAGTAACCATGGGGGAGCTATTTTTTGATTCTACTAGCGCCACACAAAATACACTAAAAGCTTTGCTTTTATTTTCAGTTAGCTATTTAATGCGTCCGTTGGGCAGTTTGTATTTTGGTTATATTTCTGATCGTATGGGAACTGCTAAAGCCTTAAGATTATCTTTATTTTGGATGGCTTTTCCTACTGCAATCATAGCATTCTTACCAAATTCAAATACATTGGGCTTGGCAACTGTGCTTTTAATTATATTACGACTTATTCAAGGCTTTGCAACGGGGGGCGAGCTACCTATCTCAGCCTGCTTTCTATTTGAGTCAAAAAAGATATCTAAGTATAGAACATTCTTTTGTAGTTTAGCTACATGCAGTTCTATTCTAGGTGTGATGTTAGGTTCAGTGGTTGCTTTCCTATTGCATATATTCTTTACGCCAAGTGCCATTTTAGCTTGGGCGTGGCGGATTCCCTTTTTTCTGGGAATTCCCATTTTTTTAATTGTGCTTGTTATTCGAAGTTATATCCCCAAGCAAACCAATATACCAAAAAAGATTAACTGGCAAATAGTTTTTATTTCACCTAAAAACTTGAGTGTTATTGTTCTTCTTAATCTTTTTATATCGGTTGCATTTTACACTTTCTTTGTATGGCTTCCTGTTTATTTGAGCAGTATTTTAAATTTTTCAGAGACTTTCAGTTTTGGGCTAAATTCAATTGGTTTATTGGTAATTGCTATGAGTACTTTATTCTTTGCATGGGCATGTTCAAGTGTTGATAAGAAAATTTTAGGCTTTATAGCTACGATGTTAATCTTATTATTAATCTATCCCTTATATTTAGCGATAGATAGAGAATTAAACATTCAGCGTTTGATAGAGTTTCAGCTTGTCTTTGCTATTTTATTGGGGGCTTTAGAATCTATGAATATGGAGCTAATGGCCTGTTTATTTCAAGATCATGTTAGAGGATTGGGTCTAAGTTTTATTTATACAGCTACAACCGCGATTTTTGGAGGTCTGGCACCAGCATTAGCCAATTACATGAGTGCGAACTTGGAAATAAAATCTGCACCTTTTTTAATTCTTGGTGCTGCAAGTTTATTAGGACTACTCGGGTTTAGTTTGCTCTCTAAGGCATCTTATCTGCAATTAAAATAACGCCGCCTGTTTCTCGATTTGCTATGCTGTTATAAATTCTGTGGTAATGTTTGTGAGCATCTAATGCTTTTTCCCGCATTTTGAAATCAGGGTCTTCAAGAAGCTTTTGAATACGTTTAGTTAAAGTCTCATACCAGTTCTTGAAATTTTCAGTGACATCAATATGTTGGATGAGCATCCAGCCTGAGAGTTCCATATATTCTGTGATCAAGTCAATTTGTAAAGGCACGCAGGGGTTTTTCTCTTTGCGAGTTAATGGGTTGTTACCGCCTGTAAAATCTGAGTAATCAAATATTGCAAGTTTTGCTATAGGTTTTGTAACTTTATGGAATGCCGTTAAAACATTTTTTTGGTTAAAGGAGTAGTAAGTGCTAAACATGCAAATAAGATCAAATGGTGAGTTAGGAAATAAACTATCAACGGTATGAATGTCGCCATAAATAAATTCACAATTTGGATATTTTTCTTGTGCAAAGATAATTCCATCTTGGTCAATGTCAATACCAATTACCTCTCCCCAGTGGTGTTTTTGAATGAAGTTAGCTGTTCCACCCAGTCCAGAACCTGCATCAAGAATTTTTTGATCTGCTTTTTTGGGAAGGTAGGAAAAAACTAACCGTATTGCATCTTCTTCGCCTGGATGAGCATAATCACCCTCACGGGTATATGATAAAAATTTCTTTCCTTTGTAATCTCTGAAGCTGCTTGTATTTGTTGCTGTACAATTCATTTTAAACTTTGCCTATCACAATTTTTAATAGAATACAAGGGGTAAAAACGGCAGTGTTTTTTGTGCTTATATACTCATAACATCATCGAAGCTATATCACTTTTATTTTACATAAAAATGGAAATTTTGTCATGCTGTATCAGTGCATAAGGAGTTAACTTCGTGCAAAACATAATAAAAATCAAAGATATAAAGTTTAAGTTCACTCAGCAAGGCTGTGAAAATGGGGTTGAAGTTCGATTTGGACAGGGCCTTGTATTTTGGTCATGCAAACGTGGTGGTGACCTTTTTGATTTTGATGTTTTGCTCAAGCACTTTATTCCAAATATTGATTTTGAAGTCATCACTTATTCAATTGCTCGTTGGTGGGAGCAAAAGCTTTATCGTGAGCTATCAAAGTGTGAGCAACAACGTAGTGCCACTAAGGTGTTCAAAAATTTTTGTACCTATATTGAAAGTAAGTATGGAAAAAAGCAAAGCCATATTGTAAAGGAAAGTAGGCCAAAGTTGATGGAGCAACTTGAGAAATTACTCTCAGAAAAAATGGGGCTGATGCGAAATAGTTCTGTGGTTTCAAGGATGGAATTCTGTTTATATATGAATACAGCAAAAACCTCTTCTAAAAGAGGATGTGCCAGCTTTATGGAGCGAAGCTGGCTTCTATACGTGAGCCCTAGCTCAGAAATGGAAAGCTTGTAAGAACTTAACAATCGCTTTATACTCTTCTAAAATATCACTGCTTATTCTTTGTGAGGGTGTGATATCAGTTCGATCTACGCTAGGAGAATATTGTGGTAGAAGTAATGCAAATTTCCAAAACGCTCTCAATCGATCAGTTGATTACTGACCCTTGGGCATTGATGAAAGGCAAGAAGCGTTATTTTTGGTTATTGTTTTTGCCTACGCTTATTATTGCTGCTTTTGGTGTTTATGAGTTTTCAGATTTTTTGGTGGCTTTAGGAACCTCTGTCGCAGCTAAAAATTTTTCAGTTGTCGAACATTATAGTTTTTCCCGACATTTTGGTGACTTAAGCACAGGTGAAGCAGTGATGCTTTGCTTGCTTGTTGTTTTTGTATTTCTCTATACCTATTTTGGCGGGTTTATTTTAGGGTGCGATGTAGCCAAAGGAATTCCCTTTTCTTGGAATAAGCTTGGAATGATCTTCAAACGGATGTGGCCGGGAATTGTAGCGCTGATTGTTATTGAGATAATTAAAATGGTATTTCTTTTGATTCCAGTTTTAGGATGGATTTTGAACTTTTTATTTGATCCATTCTTTGTGTTATATGTCATTGCCACAATTTATCAACAAGGGCCATTTTCAAGTTTACCGAGAGCCTGGCGAGCGATGAAAGGTAATTTTTGGCGTCTCTGGGTCGGGTATTATGTAGTTGTCGTGATTACGGTTTTATTATGTATGACCTTAATTGGGGCTATTTGGGGGATCCCTTTTATGATGATTGCTTTTGGGATTGTTAATCGAGAGTTGCTTGAAAAGTAAGGGAGTTTCTGTATCATGCCCGAACTTCCAGAGGTGGAAACAGTCAGTCGTGGGATCAGGCCGCATTTAGAGGGACAGGCCATTCAAGAAATCATTATTCGCAATCCTAATCTGCGTTGGCGGGTTGATGCGCAATTGTCTATCAAAGTAGTAGGGCAAGTAGTTCAAAAAATTACTAGACGCAGCAAATATATCGTTTGGCACTTAGAGCAAGGCGCACTATTGTGGCATTTGGGCATGACTGGTGTGATGCGCGTTTTAACAGAACCTGAGCTGCCACTTAAGCATGATCATATAGATGTGGTTTTTGCCAATAAAATTCTGCGCTTTACCGATCCGCGTCGTTTTGGGGCGTTGATTTTTACCGAAGATTGGCAAAAGCATTCGCGCATTGTCAATCTTGGTCCAGAGCCATTAGGGCCAGGGTTTAATAATATTTATCTCAAAGAAAAGCTGGAGAAGACACAGCGGGCTATTAAGTTTGCTATTATGGATGCTCATGTAGTGGTGGGTGTTGGTAATATTTATGCTAATGAATCTTTATTTTTAGCGCGAATTCATCCGCAACGTATTGCTGCTTCTCTCACTTTAGGGGAGGTGGGGAGTTTAACTGCTGCAGTTGAGATCACCATTAGTAAAGCAATAGAATTTGGAGGAACAACACTAAAAGATTTTATTGGCAGCGATGGTAAGCCCGGTTATTTTCGCAATGAATTACAGGTTTATGGTCGGAAGGACGAGCCTTGTTTTGCCTGTAGAAACCCCATTCAGAAAATAGTTTTAGGTGGGCGAGCCACATATTTTTGTGCACAGTGTCAAAGACTTTAAAATGGAGAAATAGATGATACATAGTCCCCGGTTTAAGAGTTTGGTTGAGGAAGTCAAGGGAGGGCTTGTTGAAATTTCGATTGCCGAATTAAAGCAATTTCTTGATCAAGGCAAATTACCTTTCTATTTAATTGATGTGCGCGAACAAGAGGAGTGGGATACAGGACATCTTCCACAAGCAGTGCATTTAAGTAAAGGCATTATTGAGCGTGATATTGAAAAGACTGTTCCAGATATTAATACGCCTTTGGTATTGTATTGCAGTGGAGGTTTTCGCTCAATTTTAGCAGCAGATAATTTGCGGAAAATGGGTTATCTTAATGTGAGATCTATGGCAGGTGGTTCGCGTGCATGGAAGGAAGCTTATTATCCGATAGTTGCTTAAGCTTTTAACCTAGTCTAAGATAACTAAAAATAACATAAGGTTTCACTATGAAAGAAAAGTACATGCTTGTTGCTGCTGCAGCAATTTTGGCTGTTGGTGTTGCCTTGTGCGGTTATTTTATTGAGCAAGGGTTTATCAGTCGAGATTTCTTTAATCGCTATGTTTCGGTTAAGGGTTTGGCAGAACAAACTGTAAAGTCAGATCAGGCAGTGTGGCAAATTACAGTGGCTTATAGTGCCAATGACTTAAATACTTTATATGATGGCATTGCCAAAGCACAAAATGCAGCTAAAACCTTTTGGGTGAATCAGGGTTTTCCTGTGAGTGCTATTGATTTGCAGTCAGCAACTATTAATGATAACCAGATTTATGGTAGTAACAACAATGGGCCACATTATACAGCTTCGGCTAACCTCATTTTGATCACTACAGATGTGGATCGGGTTAAAACAGCATCGCAACAATTAAATCTTTTAGTGAAGCAAAATATTGTACTGACTACCTCACAAATTACTTATAATTTCACAAGCTTAAACCAAATTAAGCCACAGATGTTAGATGAAGCTACTACCAATGCCCAAGTAGCTGCGGAGGCTTTTGCAAAAAATGCTCATAGTGAACTGGGTGCAATTCGTGGGGCGTCACAAGGCCAGTTTACTATTGCAGATGATAATAATAGTGGCATTTCGAGTGTTATGAAAAAAGTGCGTGTAGTCACTTCAGTGGATTACTTCTTAAAGAATTAGACCATTTAAAACTTGTTGCAAAGGGTATAGTAAATCTGTAGCTAACAAGCCAATTTCCCCATTTTTTTGCGCTGCCAGATCACCTGCGCTAGCGTGTGCCAGAACCCCTGTTTGTGCAGATGTGATTGATGATAGCCTTTGTGCAAGTAACCCCCCTAAAATACCCGAAAGTGCATCTCCCATTCCACCACTCGCCATTCCTGGGTTTCCACGGGCACATTGATAAATTTCTTTGCCGTCAGTGATTAGCGTACCTGCACCTTTTAATATGGCAATGCCACCATAACTGTGTTGTAAACTGATGACGGTGGCCTTGCGATCGCGTTGAATTGTAGTAGCATCCATATCTAATAGCATTGCGGCTTCACCGGGGTGTGGCGTAAGAATACTTTTAGCATTTAAGTGCAATTTCTTTTCTTTAAGCCAAAAAAGAGCATCGGCATCTATGATTTTGGGGCAAGTCACGAAAACAGATTCCATAAACAGAGCTTCAGACCAGCTAGATCGGCCTAAACCTGGGCCGATCACTAAAGTAGTTGCTTGTTTGATAAGAGGGGCTAGATCATCGGCCGTTTCAATTCCTTTGGCCATTAAACAGGGCTCTTTGGCTAAGATAGCATTGATATGTTCTGGGCGCGTGGCAATTGTGATCTTGCCTGCACCAGTGCGCGCTGCAAAAAGGCCTGCTAGCAGGGCAGCTCCTCCCATCCCTAAATCTCCACCGATGATTAAGACATGGCCAAAATCACCTTTATGGGCAATTTGCGATCGCCGTGGCAAAGGAAGTAATTTAAGTGTATCTAGTAGAATAGGCATTTTAGTTGGCTTTTCCCCAAACAATGCTATGGAGTAGTTGATTAAATCCAGTAACATGTTCTTGGATTGGTACAAAAAACTGGCGGTCAAAATCTTCGACGCTTATAACAGCAGCATTGATTTTAACTTGGCCTGCAGAAGTTAACGATACATTTTTGGCGCGAGCATCTTGCTGATGTTCATTGCGAACAATAAGATTTTTTTTCTCCAGCATATTGAGTATTTTGGAAACATGCATTACGCCAAGTTTACAATGGTCGGCCAAACGACGTTGGTGTGCAGCAATTTTTTTATCTGCCAGGTAGCGCATGATAGCTAGAATGGTAAATTCAGGATGGCTAAGATTGTGAGGTGCAAGACATTTTTTTAAACCCTCTTGCCAAGAAGTAGAAACTTGCCAGAGCAAGAAGCCTGAACTGGCTTCGCGTTTGGGGTAAGATATAGTGCCTTTAGACATGGTAACTAAGCTTAAGAAAGATTTTATTGTAAACATACTTATAAAAATATGCAATTGCCTGTGATAGTTCCATCTGTTTCATAATTTTCCCCTATTTATTTGTTCTCTACACTGCTAGAGCTGCATCTTGAAGTATAAATCGTTTTTCAGTACAATTTATTTTGTAATTTTCAAGAAGGGTGGGAGCTATGGCTTTATTAGATGATATCATCAAACATTGGCAATCATTTAAAAACCCGCTTATTAACGATATTTTGATTAATCTTGAAAAGCTTGAAACAGTAATTCCACCTCTAACGTCAGATGAAATTAAGGCTGTAGACGAGTTTATGAATAAGCTTGATAAAATCAAAGTGGCAGAGGTTGATGAAAAAGACATGATTTATCTTTTAAATCAACTACCTGCAGCTTATATGCTCTACATTATTCACAAAATGCAAACACTCAATAGCGATTTAGTGGTAAAGCTTATTAATTATACGCAAAAGTTCCGAGAAAAAGATCCAGAAATTGAAAAATTCTTTCAACGCAATATGGTATTTGAGAAGTCGCAGTTGCTTGGGCGAATCTTTTCAGAAAAGCGCATGCAAGAAGTATTGGATGCGCTCTGATGACAGCAGTTCGTACATTAGGTGATTGGAAGCCACAAATTGGTAAAGGGGTTTTTGTGGATCCTTCGGCAGTGGTTTCTGGTCAAGTGATTTTGGGTGATGAAGTTTCTGTCTGGCCACAGGTTTCAATTCGTGGGGATTTATTGCCCATTATCATAGGTGCGCGGACAAATATTCAAGATGGTTCGATTTTACATACTACACAGAAGAGTTCTTATAATCCAGAGGGATTTGCCTTAAATATTGGTGAAGATGTAACTGTGGGGCATGGAGTGATTTTGCATGGTTGTACCATTGGTAACTTTTGTTTGGTTGGTATGGGGTCGATTGTTTTAGATGGCGCTGTGTTGCAAGATGAGGTTTTTCTTGGGGCTGGTAGCCTAGTTCCCCCTGGAAAAATTTTAGAAGCAAGTTACCTTTATTTTGGTAATCCGGTAAAAAAAGTACGTTTGCTCAATGAGGATGAAAAGCACTTTTTGCGTTTTAGCGCCCAAGGGTATTTAGAGAATAAAGATTTGCATTTAAAAGACTTAGGCGTATAATTAATTCCCCTTTCGTTGTTAGAAGTATCAGTATGGCTGCCCCAAAAAAAGCATCTGATTTATCGCCTAAAATTGCACCTCATTCGGTTGAGGCGGAGCAATCATTTTTGGGGGGAATTCTAATTGATAACAGCGTGTGGGATCGTGTTGCCGATAAGGTGGTGCCTCAAGATTTTTATCGTCCTGAACATCGCTTGATTTTTGAAGAAATGCTGAATTTATCAAGTGCGGGAACGCCGTTTGATGTAATAACATTATCTGACTCACTCACAGCGAAGGGGCGAATTGATCACATTGGTGGAATGAGTTATCTTATCGAGCTTTCTAAAAATACACCGGGTGTTGCGAATCTGCACGCCTATGCTGAGATTATTCGCGAGCGAGCTATTTTACGTAATCTTTTAGAGGTTGCGCATGACTTGGCGGACAATATTTATCAACCTGAGGGGCGTAGCAGTCAAGATTTATTAGATGAAGCGGAGCGTAAAGTTTTTGCTATTAGTGAAACTCGCTCGCGAGAAACCGGGCCAGAATCTGTTAAAAAAATGATGCCCTTAATGGTTGATAAACTTGATATGCTCATGCAAAATCATGGGGGTATTACCGGAACGGCTACGGGTTATAGTGATTTAGATCGTATAACAAGTGGGTTGCAGCCGGCAGATATGGTGATTGTTGCTGGGCGCCCTTCTATGGGTAAAACCACCTTTGCGATGAATATCGCTGAGAATGTTGCTATGCATAGTGACAAGCCGGTCTTAGTGTTTAGTATGGAGATGCCCAAAGAAGCATTAATTTTGCGGATGCTCTCTTCTTTGGCGCGAGTGGATCAATCTGAACTACGTACCGGGCAATTGCAGGAACATGCTTGGAGCACGATCTTTTCGACCATCAACATGATGACCGAACACATGAATTTATTTATTGATGATACGCCAGCGCTGACACCGACAGATATGCGTTCTCGAGCACGGCGTTTAGCGCGTGAGCATGGTGGCATTCGCCTCATTGTGATCGATTATTTACAATTGATGCGTGTGCCACACTTGAACGATAATCGGGTAAATGAAGTGTCAGAAATTTCTCGCAATATTAAAGCCATTGCCAAAGAATTGCATGTACCAGTGGTTGCTTTGTCGCAGCTTTCGCGTAAATGTGAAGATCGCAATGATAAACGCCCCGTGATGTCTGATTTGCGTGAATCAGGCTCGATCGAGCAGGATGCAGACCTCGTAATGTTTGTGTATCGTGACGAGGTATATCATCCAGATACTGAAGATAAAGGCATGGCTGAAATCTTGATTCGTAAACATCGTAATGGCCCAACGGGGGATTTACGATTGACTTTCCTGGGTCAAAATTGCCGATTCGAGAATTACGCCACTGAGGTATATTAATGCGCGTTACTGCTCACATAGATCTGGCGGCACTTAACCACAATTTTCAAGTTGTGAGAAAAAAAACCTCACGTGCCAAAATTTTAGCGATGGTGAAGGCCAATGCTTATGGCCATGGGTTGGTGCTTTGTGCTAATAATTTACCGGATGCTGATTACTTAGGCATTGCAAGTTTGGTAGAAGCTCGGGCTTTACGTGAAGCAGGGCTCACCAAAAAAATTGTTTTTATGCCTGGGATACAGCACCAAGAAGATTGTAAAGCCTTACGTGAATATGATTTAGAGACTGTTATTTATGATGAGCGACAGCTTGAACTTTTGAGTAAAAATACAAGTCCTGCGCTACCAATGCGGGTATGGTTTAAAATTGACACGGGTATGCATCGCTTAGGGTGTGATTACCATCGGGCTGAAAATTTTTTACAACGGTTAGAAAAAATCCCTGGAGTTGAAATCGTTGTGGTCATGACCCACTTGGCCTGTGCGGATGACTTAAAGAGTACTGCCAATTTACAACAGTTAGAGGCATTTGATCAACTCACTCGTTATTGGTCTTACCAAAAGAGTGCCTTAAATTCCGCGGGAATTCTACACTATCCTGAATTTCAATATAACATTGTACGTCCGGGATTAATGTTATATGGTGCTTCACCTACTATGGAGTTAGGAATTAACGATATTGGTATTAGGCCAGTGATGGAACTTTCAGCCACTATTTTTGGTATTAATCATGTACCCAAAGGGGATGGTGTTGGTTATGGTCTTGATTGGCGTGCAAAGCGTGACAGTCGTATTGCAGTGATATCTGTAGGGTATGGTGATGGCTATCCGCAAATTGCTAATCGAGCAGAAGTGTTAATTCGCGGGCAGTTGTGTCCCGTGGTGGGGCGGGTGTCGATGGACTTTTTAACTGCAGATGTTACTGATTTACCGGCAGCCAGTTTGGGTGATTCTGTGCTATTGTGGGGGAGAGACCTTCTTGCCAATACCGCAGCAGGACAAATGGATGTAAGTGTTTACCGCTTGTTAACGGGGGTAATGGAGCGTGTGCCAAGGAGCATTGATTATGATGCAAGCGTTTAACCCGATTCAGCAATTTCTTATTTGGGCCATTCCAGCCTTATTTGCTATTACAGTACATGAGGTAGCCCATGGCTGGGTGGCGCTCAAATGTGGAGATCGTACGGCACAAATGTTAGGACGTTTGACGTTAAATCCCCTAAAGCATATTGACTTAGTTGGTACAGTTCTGTTGCCTATAGTATTGTTTTTTTTAGGGGGATTTATTTTCGGTTGGGCTAAACCTGTACCGGTAAATCCACGCAATTTCCATAAATTTCGCCCTAACAATGCCATGGTCGCTTTCGCAGGCCCTGGGGCTAACTTTGTGATGATGATTCTCTGGGCGCTGATTGCCAAAGCAGCAGTCTTTTTTGCTACTGCTAGTCCCTGGACGGCTCAAATTCTTTTTAATATGGGTGTGGCAGGTATCCTCGTTAATGTCATCTTGGCTGTGGTCAATTTAATTCCCATCCCACCTTTAGATGGTAGTCGCATTCTAGCAAGTTGTTTAAGTATTGAAGCCGCTCGAGTTTATAGTCGGATTGAACCCTATGGAATTTGGATAGTCTTTTTATTATTGGTGACAGGAGTGCTATCACATTTATTAACTCCGATTATTAGTTTTTTAAGTGGGTTGATTATGAATGCTTTAGGATTAGTTTAAATCGCGAATTTTCGGCTTAGTATCGCGCATGCTTTTACCCAGGCGCATCAATTTTAAGGCGACAAACAGGTAGAACAGAAAGGCAATGACAAATCCGGCTAAGAAAATAAAAAATAGAATTTTGGCAATGCCAGTTGCAGCCGCAGCAACTCCTGTAAAGCCAAAGAATCCAGCAACGATGGCAACAATAAAAAAGATCAGTGCCCAGCGTAATAGCATGATGTTTCTCCTTGATTATACCAAATTTCGGTATCATTTCTTATTGTAAACTATCATAAGGGGTTTTGCTGGGATTGGCAAATAAAGTAAACTGAATTTGCCATTAACCGCTTGTTTCAAAAAGGTAAGTTAACTCAAAAACGCATCCTCGAGCTTTTCCCCACTAAAATCTTAGTTTCCTTTTTCCTTTAGGGGGAGCTACCGTATGATGGAACAACGGTTGTTGGTGCAGCAGGAAGGCGAGGTAACTCTGTTGCAGCTACATCATCATGTCTTGCTTGGGTTATTCCCATACAAAAAGAGGATGTTACTTTAAATGCAGCTTTTCGAGTTAATTCGCTCCCTCTTCTGCAAATCCACTCTATAGTGGTATCCATTTAATGATGATTATCATTATCAATTGAGATTGGAGAGTCTATATCATAGCATGAGCGCTCTGCTAGATTAGTTTAAATCCCTGTATAGGCTTCGTTTGCTAAAACTTGTGTGAGTGCATCTTCAACAAATTCGCGCTTATCCACTTTTAAGTAAACGACATGCTCTTCAGAAGCAATTACAGCTTCAGCCACTCCGGGTATAGAAAGGAGCTTGACCTGTAGGGATGAAATCGCAGCAGTATTGTACTTGTGAAGTTTGACAATCTTAGAACTTAAATGGCGGGGTTTTTTCATATGATACGCTGTAAATACCCATAAGGCTCCAAGGCTTGCACAGAAAAGAAAAATACCTTGGTTGCCAAACAATTGGAAGATTATGCCACCTAGGGTACCACCAAAAAATATTCCCAGGAATTGGCTGCTTGAATAAATGCCCATTGCTGTTCCTTTGTTAACAGTGGGGGCAATTTTAGAAACCAATGAAGGTAAGATAGATTCTAGTAAAGTGAAAGTAGTGAAGAAAATACAGAGAAGAATACTAATGCTTATTAAATCTTGATGAGTGAGGGCAAATATAATTTGGATAATGGTTAAAGTAGCAATTGCACCGACAAATATAGGCTTCATCAAACGCTTAGCTTCGGCAATGATGACAAAGGGTATCATAAAAAAACATGCCAGGATGAGAACTGGTAAATATAATATCCATTGTTTGGATTCATCAAGACCAATGGTATTTACTAAGATTATGGGGATAGCGATAAACAATGCCATTAAAATGGCATGTAAACAAAAAATACCAAAATTAAGACGTAATAACTCTGGCATCATGATAGTTTTGAGTAATTGGCCCAAGGCAGATTGACTATCACGATGTAAAATGGGGCGATGCGGTGTAGGAATAAATGAAAGAAAAAGAATACCCATCATTGCCAGTAGAGCAGTGAGCCAAAAGATGCCTGATAATCCAACCCAGTTATTTAGCAATGGGCCTAATACCATTGCAAGCATAAAGGAAAATCCAATAGTCATGCCAATGACAGACATAGCCTTCAGACGATTTTCATCTTCTGTAGTATCGGCAAGAAGCGCAATCAGAGTACTGCCAATAGCTCCAGCTCCTTGGAAGATACGACCGAGGATAATGCCATAAATACCATGAGAAAGTGCGGCAATAACACTTCCCAAAGCAAATAAAACTAAGCCAAAAATGATAACAGGCTTGCGGCCGACACGGTCTGAGACTATTCCAAAAGGAATTTGCAAAACAGCTTGGGTCAGGCCATAAGCTCCCAGAGCCACTCCAATCAGATATGCACTGGCATGATCTAAGCGATGTGTATATAAGCTAAAGATAGGTAAAATCATAAAGAGGCCGAGCATACGAAAAGCATAAATGCTCGCTAAGAGGATTGTTGATTGTCGTTCTTGATGGGTCATAGGAGCTGGATGATACTTATTCTTATATGTGAATAACTTGCAATTGAGAAAATTTATGGTAACATGCGGAGGATTTTTTGGTAAAGAGGATAATAAATCGTGATAAAATTTCGAAACGTATTTTTTGGGTTGGTTTCTATTGCCATTTTGTGCCTAAGTGGTTGTGCCAATGCCGATGTACTCAACCCAAAAGGGATGATAGCGCGTGATGAATTGCATTTGATGATTACCGCGCTTTTACTGATGTTTATCATCGTCATTCCTGTCATTATTGCCACACTTGTGATTGCTTTTCGTTATCGGGCCTCGAATACAAAGGCTAAATACGACCCTCATTTTACGCATAGTGTGAAATTAGAAATTTTTTGGTGGGGGATCCCTATTGTTATTATTGCAATCTTGGCAACGATTACTTGGATCAGCACACATCGCTTAGACCCCTACCGTCCGATTGTGACCGGTGTTAAGCCTGTGAACATTGAAGTAGTATCACTGGAATGGAGGTGGTTATTCATTTACCCAGATCAGGGGATAGCAACGATGAATTATGTGGAGTTTCCAGCCAATACACCAATTAGTTTTGAGATTACTTCTGATGCCCCGATGAATTCTTTTATTATTGAGCAATTAGCAGGACAAATTTATTCAATGGCTGGAATGCGTACGAGGTTACATTTAATTGCAGATGAGCCAGGTATTTATAATGGCCGCTCTGTGAGCTTCAGTGGTGATGGTTTTGCTAATATGACCTTTGTTGCGAAGGCTGTCTCTAATGATGAATTTAATCAGTGGGTCAATACGGCTAAACAATCAACAACACCTCTTGATTGGAATACTTATACCCAACTTGCTGCGCCGAGCCATGACACTAGCGTGATGAGTTTCAATTTAACTGATCCTGATCTTTTTAACCAAATCATTATGAAATATATGGGGCCGGATATGAAAATGATGCCTACAATGCATCACCCTGAGCTTTCAAATATGAATTTGGCGACGGGAACACCGATGCTGCAGGATAAACATTATGCTTATGAACATCATAAAAATCATCACAGTATGCAAGGCGAATATTAAGAAATAAGGAATAAAAATGGATATGCTTCAACATTTAATTTTTGGGAAATTAACACTCGCAGCGATTCCTTATACCAATCCTATTATTATGGGGGCGGGCGCCTTTATGGCAGTGTGCGCAATTGTTGTATTAGCTGCAATTACTTATTTTCGCAAATGGAAATATTTATGGACGGATTGGCTAACGACCGTTGACCATAAAAAAATTGGGATCATGTATTTAATTTTAGCTTTTGTCGCACTGCTACGTGGGTTTTCCGATGCAATAATGATGCGGATACAGCAGGCTATGGCTGTGGGTAGCAATATGGGTTATCTGCCACCAGAGCATTATGATCAAATTTTTACCGCGCATGGCGTGATTATGATATTCTTTATGGCAATGTCATTTGTGTTTGGTTTGGTTAACATTATTGTGCCGGAACAAATTGGTGCACGTGATGTGGCTTATCCTTATTTAAACTCTTTGAGTTTTTGGTTAAGCGCTTCTGGTTTTGCTTTAGTGTTAATCTCTTTGGTGATTGGGGACTTTGCAGCAACAGGATGGTTGGCTTATCCCCCCTTGTCAGAATTGGCCTATAGCCCAACAGTTGGAGTTGATTATTATCTTTGGGCATTGACTTTATCAGGGTTTGGCACATTGATTGGTGGTATTAATATCTTTGTAACGATTGTTAAAATGCGTTGTCCTGGTATGACCATGATGAAAATGCCATTGTTTACCTGGTCAGTATTCTGTAGCATGATTCTTGTGGTAGTATCCTTCCCGATTCTTAACATCACTTTATTTATGTTATTTTTAGATCGTTTTCTGGGTACGCACTTTTTTACTTCTGATTTTGGCGGTAATCCCATGATGTACATTAACTTGATCTGGACCTGGGGTCACCCGGAAGTGTATATTTTAGTGTTGCCGGCTTTTGGTATTTTCTCAGAAGTAGTAGCAACCTTTTCCAGAAAACCGTTATTTGGTTATGCAGCAATGGTTTGGGCAACGGCGGCAATTACCGTGTTGTCGTTCACGGTATGGTTACATCACTTCTTTACCATGGGTGCAGGTGCAGATGTCAATGCCTTTTTTGGTATTGCGACGATGATTATTTCTATTCCAACTGGCGTTAAAATTTTTAACTGGTTAGCAACTATGTATCGTGGACGTATTACTTTTACCTCTCCCATGTATTGGACCATCGGTTTTCTCATTACCTTTACTATCGGGGGTATGACCGGTGTTTTGATGTCTGTGCCTGGTGTAGACTTCCAGGTACATAATAGCGTGTTTCTGATTGCGCATTTTCACAATACCATTATTGGTGGTGTGGTCTTTGGGTTATTTGCTGGATTAACTTACTGGTTTCCCAAAATTTTTGGTTTCAAATTGAATGAGAAGCTTGGCAAAACTGCATTCTGGTTATGGCTCATTGGGTTCTTATTAGCATTTATGCCACTTTATGCATTGGGCTTGATGGGAATGACCCGCCGGATCAATCATTATTCTGTCGCCAGCGGTTATCATCCTTATCTGGTCGTGGCAATGATCGGTGCTTTTGTAATTCTATTAGGTGTGATTACGCAGGTGATACAAGTTGTTGTCAGTATCAAAAATCGGAATCACCCCGATTATAAAGCAGGAAATGATCCTTGGGATGCACGTACATTAGAGTGGTCGATTCCATCTCCTCCCCCATTTTACAATTTTGCAGTTGAGCCGGTAGTTGAAAGTCGTGATGATTTCTGGAGACAGAAAGAAGAACGTCTTGCTGGTAAAACAGAATCTCTGCCGCATTATGAAGATATTCATATGCCGCGTTATACCTCTATGGGCTTTATTACCGGTGTAATTGGAGGCGTTTTTGGTTTTGCTATGATTTGGGAAATGCCGCTTGTTGCTGTTGTTTCAGGAGTTGCCCTGGTTGGTTGTGTCATTGCCCGTACCTTTAACTTTAATATCGATTATTATGTCAAAGCTTCTGAAGTTGCAAAAATCGAAGCTACATTGAGTGGAGCAAAATAATGTCAAATGCTGTAGATCATCAACATCATCACGATCCTGCTGGCAAAGCTATTTTTGGTTTCTGGATCTATCTTATGACCGATGCAATTATGTTTGCCGGACTCTTTGCTACCTATGCAGTATTGCATAACAATACTTATGGTGGTCCTGGTATTCAGCAGATTACCTCTTTGCATCATGTTTTAGTGCAAACATTAATATTTTTGCTTAGTGCCTTTACTTGTGGCTTGGGCCTGGTCGCTTTTCACAAAGGCAAAAAGGCAGCCTTAAAAGGGTGGATGGTTATTACCTTTTTCTTGGGCATTGCTTACTTGGTAGTGCAATATCATGAGTATATTGGCGTGTTTGCGATGGGGGCTGATTGGCGAACCAGTGCATTTATGTCTGCTTACTTTACGCTTACCGCTATTTTCGCAACACACGTATTGGTAGGTTTGCTTTGGATTCTTGTATTATTAGTTCAGTTGATGATGCAAGGTTTAAATACGACGATGAAGACACGTTTTACCTGCTTAAGTATGTATTGGAATTACATGACCCTTATTTGGATCATTATCTTCACCCTCATCTATTTAATGGGAGCAATCTAATGACAAATCAACAAATTACTGCAGATCCGGTTAAAGCGAATAAATTGTTAAGATCTTATATTATTGGTTTTATTTTATCAGTGATTTTAGCGTTTGTTGCGTATACCTTAGTGGTAAAGCATGCTTTGAGTAATCAAGATTTGTATATCGCATTAACGATTTTTCTAGTGTTAGCGTTGTTGGTACAAGTCGTATTTTATTTTCGTCTGAATAGCAAAACAGAAGATGATCGTTGGAACCTTATTTGTTTTCTATTTACTTTGCTGATTATGGCTATTGTGGTTAGTGGTTCTCTTTGGATTATGTACAATCTCAATTATAACATGGTGAATTAGTGCGGTTTTTTTCGATCCTAAAGCCAGGAATTATTTTTGGCAACCTTATTACTGTGTGTGGTGGGTTCTTCTTGGGTTCGACGCATGTTGATTGGAAGCTGTTATTCTTTACGATCATTGGCATGGCTCTCATTGTAGGCTCTGGGTGTGTTTTCAATAATATTATTGATCGTGATATTGATCAGTTGATGGAAAGAACATGTGATCGCGTTTTAGTAAAAGGGCTGGTGTCATGGCCAGTTGCCTTGTTATATGGAGTTATTTTAGGTCTGTTGGGCTTTATTGTTTTATACCGTACAACCAATCCGATTGCTGTTTGGATTGCTGGAATTGGTTGGATTGTTTATGTGATTATCTATAGCATTATCTTTAAACGGCAATCAACACTGGGGACTACTTTAGGTGGAATCTCTGGAGCTGTGCCCCCTGTTGTGGGTTATTGTGCCGCTACAGGTCAATTGGATTGGGGGGCACTGTTATTATTTCTCATATTATTTTTTTGGCAAATGCCCCATTTTTATGCGATCTCAATTTACCGGCAGAAAGATTTTAAAGCAGCGGGAATTCCAATTTTACCCTTAATCAAGGGAATGGCATATACCAAGAAGAGTGCGGTTGCCTATATTATTGCTTTTACCATTGTGGCCGTGTTGCCTAGTGTTTTAGGTTATGCGGGTTGGGCTTACGGTGTTGTTGCGTTATGTATAGGGCTCTTTTGGTTATATATTGGAATTAAAGGGTTTAAAGCTACAGATGATCGCATCTGGGCACGCAAATTATTTGGCTTTTCTATCCTGGGAATCACTATTCTATCTTTTATGATGATAGTAAAGTAACATTTCTAAGTTAACCTAATTAATGGGAGTATAGAAATGAATTTGCCATCACGTTATTTTTGTTTAAGTACTGCAATTTTTTTGCTAGCAAGCTTTGCTTTTGCTGCAGATACAACAGTGCAGTGGGGGTACACAGGTAAGACTGCACCGCAAGACTGGGGGAAATTGAGTCCGAGTTTTGTTACCTGCGCTCAAGGGCAAGTACAGTCGCCGATTGATATTCCAAGCACTGGTGTTAATTCGGTGCCTTATGCTTTAGCGATCCATTATCAACGTGCACCGATGATCATTATGGATCAAGGTTATTTGGCGCCAGATGAATCAACTCAGAGCATCGAAAATAAAGGCCATGGGATTCAATTAAATTTTGTCAGTACTGGTGAATGGATTAGTTTTGCGGGGCAAAAATATCAATTGCAGCAGTTTCATATTCATACCCCAAGTGAAAACGAGATCAATGGCAAAACGTATCCTTTAGAGATTCACTTTGTGCATAGCAACACAAAAGGACAAGGCTTAGTGATTGCGGTATTTGTGAAGGAAGGTCCGGCTAATCCAGCCTTACAGAATTTGATTAATCATTTTCCCAAAAAATTAGGTGTGCCAGTACTGATAAAAGGTCAATACGTCAATCCTTACAATTTATTGCCGAATAATTATTCTTACTATAGTTTTATGGGCTCGCTCACGACTCCTCCTTGTGCTGAAGGAATTCAATGGGTGGTGTTGTCCACACCTATCACTGCATCAGCAGCACAGATCAAGGCCTTCACCCGTGCTGCGGATGGGCATAATGCACGTCCTGTACAACCTGTAAATGGCCGCGCAGTCTTTTATTCACAGGATTAATAATGCTGGTTCAAAGTGAGTGGCTCGTGAATTGCGCGATCTACTCTGAACTATCGGGCATTTATTTTTATTCAGAGTAAATTGCAGAGTAATGCTAATTGCATCATTTGGTGCAATTAAAAAATTTGTGGTGCAATTGGTGCAATTATCAAAGCTGTGGATATTGGGAAAAGCGCTTTAAGATTTCATCCAATGTAGGTTGCTCTCCAAAATAGATTGCAGATTTTTTCTTGAACTCACTGCTATACAGCGTTCTTGTTACCGGATCTGGTAGACTGAATGCAAGGTTTTTCGAAATGTCTTTCTCATCACCCTGTCTAAAGCGTTTTTCTTTGTGCTCATGGTATTCTGGAGTGCCAATGAATTTTAAGACACGCTCATTTTCTAATAGTTTGTAAACATCATAATAATGCCGTAGGAAATTAATAGGTATTGTTTTCTTTTCTTGTTGTAGCCTATATTTGGTTGAGATGGTTTGGAGCTTTTCAACAAAGGTATATTCAGGGCAGTAACATAAAACTTGCCTGGCACGATTATCAATAACGTCTAGCTTCATCCCCTGTATTTTTTCAAATGCCCACGAGCTAATATCACAAGGTACGTTTGGGGTTGTTTGGTCAAACCCAAGTTCCAATACGACGCCTTCTTTAAGACTGGCAACTTCAGTAAAGAATGAAGGATATTCAGCACGGATTCCAAAGCTACGCATTTTATCAGGATCATCGAAGTTTGGGTCATGACGACAGGTCATATTAGGAATTGCGAGGCTGCCGAGCGTTCTTTCAAAGAATTGTCTGCGGCTTTCAATATGGATGGGCTTATCCTGGTTTTTGCCAAATTTTACGTCCTCCCCAGCCTTGGGGTGGATTTGAATATCAATATCTTCACTAAACCGCTCAATAATTCCAAAGCCTTTTGAAAGGGAGGTTCCGCCTTTAAGCTCAAATTGAAATCCTTGTTGCTGCAAACCCCACAGGCAATGCATAAGCCAATAGTCTTTCTCAACAATGTTTGGTAAGAGTCGATGTGCTTTTGCTACAACCTCAAATAAGGCTTTAACATCAGGGAGTTGATGTAAAAAGACGGGTTTAATGACAGAGCTCATTTATAAAATGCTTAGTTGCGACTTTACCATATTCTTCTGCATATTTGAGTGCTTTTTTCTCATCAAATTTTGAAAATTGCTTTTTTATATTTTCTTTTACAAAGTCAGTATCTTCAGAAAGTTCTGATAGATTATTAAGTAAATCTACTAAAAGAAATTCTGAACTAAGCGTTTTAGGAAATCTTCTAGAAGAATGTCTAAAATCAAATTCCTTATCCCCTAGTTTAAATAAACCATGACGCTTATGATTATAAACAACTGGTTTATTATAAAGCTGCGTTAAGCCTAAGCCCAATGAATTATATTGATTCCAAGAATAAAGAAGAAAGTTTTTTTCTTTTAAAAAACTAGCGACTAATTCTTTATCATTGGGAGGTAAAGCTCCAAAACGAGAGTTAGTAGGTTTGTAGTAAAGACCTGCCCCCACTTTTTCTAATACACCATCTTTAACTAAAGTCATTAACTCTCTATCTATAGCTTTAGAAAATTTAGTTAAATCTTTTCTACGATAGACGTGGCCTACCTTTAAATGTGAAGCTAGTTTTTGGTTGCTTGTTGTATTCATAGATTACATAATAGCAAAATTAATAGTTATTTGCAAATTTTTTTATTAAAAATTCATGCATTACTTGTTGGTTGGTCAATTGATGCTGCTTTGATTTTTATCCATATTAATGGCAAAATGAAAAATTATAAGTGTTTGAGATTGATCGCATGAAGACTATAAAGTTTGAAGAAATTAAAAGTGATTTGTTGAAAAAGATAAATGTGGTAGTAATTCAATTAAAGCTTCAAGATAGTCAGGGATTTACTTTAATCGAAGGTTTTTTTAACCCCCTGTTGCCAAAAGAGATTTCCAAAAACATTGTACTTGGTGGCTCGTCTGTTCCGATGATTGCTGTTATGGAAAACTCATATGGTAGATTACATTTTTTTGCATTGAAAAAACTCTTACCTGAGTTATTCGGTGAGGAGGACTAGTAACAGAAAAATCAGGAAATCACATTCCAGATGTGACATCTAGAGAAAGTGTAGCGTTGGGCGCGGCCTCCAATCAAACAAATAGCCATAGCCAAGGTGAAGTAATAGCTGAAAAAGGAGCGATGCAGCTTCACGATATTGGTACCCAGCAACTGAAAAAACAAGTGGAAGAAATCACTGAGAGGATAGAGAACAATAAGAAAGAGTTAAATGATATAAAAAAAGACTTCATCACAATTTTTGGTATTTTTGCAGCTTTCCTTACTTATGTTTCCGTTGAGGTCCAAATATTGCAAGCAGCTCATGATCTTTTTGTGCTTTCTGGGCTTAGTTTATTTTTCCTTGCAGCGATGCTACTGTTTGCGATTACACTGAATAATTTAGTCAAAGATAATGACTCGTGGGAAAATTTCAAACGCCCAACCTTTTGCGTATTCTATGGCTTGCTTGTATTAAGCATGATTTCATTTGCATGTCACTTCATTAAAATTGACTCCAGTTTTGTTGCAAAAGACTTTTATTTTCAAGTATCTTTTCTAACTAAAAGTGCTTCTTAGCAAATGCTCTCCCCGATCCACTCTTGAGATATCTTTCAAACGCATAGGCTTTTTCTTCGGCATCAAACCAGATAGCATTTTTTATTTTCCAGGGCTTATACTTTGAGGTATGCGGGCATTTGCCGGAGTTGTGTTCTTCTAGACGGCGTTTGAGGTCAGCCGTACTGCCGACATAGTAATGTTCTGATGGGAGTTCTGTTTTTAGGATGTAGACGTACAAGATGAGAAGCGGTTTAATTTTTGATTAATTTTAGGACAAAAGATAGATCTGATCAATAGTTAATCTGACAAAACTTAAACTGCCTTTAGCCCGCTTTCGCACTTCGTGCTATAGCGCGGCAGCCTTCGCGCTTATACATATAGTGCATGAGCATTAGCTGGCTCGCCGAGCCGTAGCGCAAATTGCCGTTAGGCAATGCGGCGCGAAGGCTGGTGGAGGCGGCGGGAATTGAACCCGCGTCCAAAAGCCATTCACTCTTCGCTCTACATGCTTAGGTAGCCGATTTGATTTAACTTGAATTTTCCTCAGTACCAGGGAAATCCAAGCGAGCCTGTGAAAATTTTAACTAAAACCGTTAGGCAGCGATTTTAGCGATCTTGTTAACTTGAGCGTGTGTGAGTCGAACAAGAACGAACTCGCAATCACGCCAACGTGTCAGTTTCGGCTGACGGTTCAACTAAGCAGCGATAGCCACTTTTTTGAATTTAGCGTTGTTTGCAGCCTTACGGCTGACTTTTCTTGTATTGCCAGTTATTAGCAATTGATATATGATTTACGAGGTGAATATCGTCCTCGGCATGCACGTTGAGGTTCAGTACTCTTGTCGAATCCTGGTCGCCCCCATGTTCTTCTCACAAATTATAACAAATTTTGTTATAATTAGCAAAATTTTTGGGACAAAATATGCATGAACGAGCAGCAAAGATAAAACTTTTAATTTTAGATATTGATGGGGTCCTCACGGATGGTCAACTTTATTACAATAAAGAGGGCGAGGCTATGAAATCTTTTCATGCACGTGATGGTTTGGGGATTCGTCTTTTATTGGAAAATGGCGTACAAGTGGCAATTATTACAGGGCGGGAATCAGAGTTGGTCGCTAAACGGGCAAAAGAATTAGGAATTCCTTTTGTTTATCAGGGACGAGTGAATAAGTTAGAGGCTTTAAATGAACTCATGCTGCACTTGAATCTTGATTTCTCTGAACTAGCCATGATGGGGGATGATATTATTGATTTGCCTATTCTAACGCGTGTAGGGTTTGCAAGCTGTCCCAAGGATGCTCATGAAGGAATTTTGAAGTATGTTCACTTTGTTGCAAATAAAGAAGGTGGGCAGGGGGCTGTGCGAGAGTTGGTTGATCTTATTCTTGTTGCCCAAGATAAGCTGTTGGGGATTATTGAAAGAACATTAGAAACTGGTGAGGTTTTTGCTAGGGCGAAGTCTTCATGTTAAATAAAGCGACGGCGGGAGTTGTTAGCCTTTTAATTCTTCTGGTTGTTGTGACGGGGTGGTATGCGGCAAGCCTTACGCGCTTTACGCCTTTTTCTGCTGGGGGATTAATCAATATGGGCGCATTGAGTCAAGCGAATGTGATTCAAACGACCGATGCTGGAACTATCCAATACAAAGGTAGTATTACGCAAGCAACAGAATTCAACAATGGCAACATCAATTTTGTTGGTTTAGATGTAACTTTTTATGGGCAAGGCAAGGCTGCACCAATGACCTTAAAGTCTGATACAGGGGAAGTGCTTGACGATAATAAGCAAATTAACCTATTTGGGAATGTAAATTTGAGTCAGCCTGCGATAGGGAATAATCCACCTTTACTTATTCAAACCGATAGTGCTAGCCTTTTTCCAGATACAGATGTTGTACAAGGAGCAGGTTTGATCACCTTTTTGCAACCTGGTACGATAAACAAAATGCAAGGCGTTGGATTTGTTGCGAACTTGCAAGAACAGTGGGTGAAGTTGTTATCGCAAGTGAAAGGAATTTATGCGCCGAAGTAAGGTTTTCTCTTGTTTGTTGATGATAAATATTGCTTTTGCTACGAGCGAAGATAATAATTTGCCCGTCAATATTAGCAGCAATTCGGCCAACGCAAATTTGCAAACGGGGGTTGTGGTTTATAGCGGTGATGTCATCGCAACTCAGGGACAGCGTAAACTAACAGGAAATACTCTAACGATTATGCGTGGAAGTGATGGTAAAATCCAAAGTTTTGTTGCACAAGGGAATCCTGCCACTACTCAAGAGATACCTAGCCAAGGCGCGCAAATGGCGCATGGTCAGGCGCAAACGATCTATTATTTTCCGCAGCAAAATCTAGTGAAATACGTCAAAGATGCTAAATTTACCCAAGGAGGTAATGTTTTTACCGGAGATTTAATTACCTATAATACGCAAACACAGATCGTATCAAGTCCTAAGACTCCAGGAAATACAGGCACAACAACTATTATTGTGCCAGCCTACAATCAACATGGAAACAGCGGATCATGAGTGAGTTAAAAGCAGAACATTTGGCTAAACGTTATAAGTCACGTTATGTTGTTAAGGATATATCTCTTAGGGTGAAATCTGGAGAAATTGTTGGTTTACTGGGGCCAAATGGTGCAGGGAAAACTACGGCATTTTATATGACGGTGGGCTTGGTGCGCCCAAACCATGGTTCTATTTCTCTCAATGGCAAGGATATTACGGCATTACCTATTCACAAACGTGCACGTTTAGGTATTGGTTATTTGCCTCAGGAGGCTTCTATTTTCCGTAAAATGTCGGCAGAAGATAATATTATGGCGATTCTTGAATTGCAGAATTTAAGTGAAGATGAGAGATACCAACGTCTAGAGTTTCTTTTAGATGAGTTTCATATTCAGCATATTCGTAAGAGCGATGGAATGAGTTTATCAGGGGGGGAGCGTCGTCGCGTTGAGATTGCACGGGCTTTGGCAGCATCTCCCGAATTTATTCTACTGGATGAGCCATTTGCGGGGGTAGATCCAATTTCTGTTATCGATATTAAACGCATTATTCATCAATTACGCGATAAAGGGATTGGTGTTTTGATTACCGATCATAATGTGCGTGAAACGCTCGATATTTGTGAACGTGCATATATTGTAAGTGCAGGCGAGATTATCGCTGAAGGCAATGCAGAAAAAATATTGAATGATTCACATGTAAAAGCCGTCTACTTAGGTGAATCTTTTCGTTTGTAAAATTTGGCTGCTGGGCAACAGGTTTATATTTTGCAGTTTTTTATATTGGACTTCCCATGCATGTTGATACATAGGGTCGGTCACTTCCGTCATTAAGGTTTTGATCGTAGCTAAAATATCTAACCCTTGATTTACAATTGAATGCATTTGACGGCCGAATTTGGCTACATTTAAAGCTTGATTTTTGCATTGAAAGCAATCAAGATTCTCTTCATCAGTAAACAAACAATACATAAGAAACAAATCGATGAAGGCCAATGCGTCGATATCAACGCCAAGGGGCAAGAGTGGGTTTAAATCTAGTACACGTACTTCAATATAATGTACGCCGGCTTTATTTAGTGCGGTAATGGGTCTTGCCTTAATTGTTGGGTCGGCTTTTGGGCGAATCGGTGCATAATGCTCTCCCTCTATCTGTAAATAGTTAGAGTTTAATTGTTCGTTCGCGGGAATCTTTAAATAGGGTTCATATATTGTAGAAATAGCACGTTCTAGAGTTTTAAGATAGGTGTTTAAATTTTTATAACAAATGTCGAGTTCTGGAACCTTTGGATTAAAATAGCCCAACTCTGATTGCCGAAGAGAAGTAGCGTATTTGCCAATATAAATATCTCCATGTTTGTGTAAGAACTCAGAATCATCAATATGGGCTTTCCGCGAATTTTCATGGCAAAATGGTGAGGCACCGAATAAATAAATGAGTAGTGGATAAAAACGATAAAAATTGCGAATTATTTTAAAATAGGCTTCATTGGCATTTAAAGATAAGGCTTGAAATAATTGTGGATCAAAAGAGACATTGTAATGAATGCCACAAATAATTTGCATATTTTTACCATAGCGATGACATAGGCCTTGACGATAAATGTATTTCTGCTGTGACTCAGGGTCATCGCCAAAGTAGGCGATTCTTATATCAGACGATTTACATAGTGGGGGCATGCTATGAGACCAAAGGGTTTCACTCCCTAACTTTTGTTGTAAGCCTTCAGTTGCTTTTTGCAAATATGTCATTAATTCGGGGAGTGTTGCAAAAGCGGGAGTGACTAATTCTAACTGTGATTCGGCAAAATCAAGCGTGAGATGAGGATTGCTCGGCGCAACACCCAGTATTTCAAAATGCGAGTGGGTAGAGAGATGTCCTTGAGGGTCTAAACGCAAATTTTCGCGTTCTAGTCCTCGTTGGCCAGAGGCTAAAAATTTAGAGATCAAAGTGGGTATTTGCATAATTAGATCCGTGGTGCATGCCAGTTGAAATAAACTGAAGTCAAACGTATCAGCATGACAAGCCCAAAGGCAAATAATTCTGCCGAATGCGCTGTTGTATATTGTAATAATTCGATATAAGCACCAGAGCCAATTAAAGCAGCGGTGGCATAAAGTTCTTTACGAAACACTAAGGGAATTTCATTGCAAAATAAATCACGGATAATTCCTCCACCTATTGCTGTGATCATACCCATCAGCATGGAACCTACGGTACCGACATGATAATTCAAAGCCATTTGTGTTCCAGAAATTGCAAAAAGGGCTAGGCCAAAAGCATCAAAAACAAGTAAAAAGTGATGCGCAACCGCAGAGGTCTTTTTAGAAAAGGGATAATTTTTCCCTTTTAATTTGAAATGCGCCATAATGATAAAAGTAAGAAGCGCAGGAACCACCACAGCCCAAATATAATCGACATCACTCATCCAAATGGGGCGTACGGCTAAGCAAAGATTCCGTATCGTACCACCCCCTAAACCGACGAAAAAGGCCATAATGATAACACCTAATACATCCATGCGTTGACGAATTCCGGCCAAGGCCCCTGTGATAGCAAAAAAACCAGTTCCTAAGAGATTAAATAGATTAATAAGATCCATTGTGTATGTTGTATTTTTTTGATGTCTGCTATAATACACAAAGATCATAATTTTGGGAATGGAGCAAAAATGAATCAGCAGCAATTAGAAACCTTATTTGAATTTCCTTGCCAGTTTCCTATTAAAGTGATGGGGTTGGCCGTAGAAGATCTTGAAGCAATAGTATTGGAATCTTTAAAAGAGGCGGGTGTTGATACCCAAAGCATCACTGTACAAGTGCGCCCTAGCAAAGATGATAAATATATATCAATAACGGCGGTTTTTGAAGCAACATCAAAAGAGCAATTGAATCAACTATATCAATGCTTAACCAATCATCCTGCGGTTAAAATTGTTTTATAATGAATCTAGTGATCCCTTCCGAAGTTAAAGGCGAACGCTTGGATAAATTCTTAGCGGGGTATTTGTCGCAGTACTCACGTAATCGGATTCAATTAGCGCTAGAGCAAGCAGAAATTCTTGTCGATGGGCATAAAGTCTTGCCAAAGCTAATGCTCAAGGGGGGGGAGTTGCTCACAATCGATATGGTTGAGGAGCCTGTCTTGTTGGATCAGCCAGAGGCAATTCCCCTGCGAATTGTTTATGAAGATGAATCTATTATTGTTCTTGATAAACAACCAGGACTCACAGTGCATCCAGGCGCAGGACAACAGTCAGGAACACTGTTAAATGCACTCTTGCATCATGAGCCAAAGCTACAAAATCTTCCTAGGGCTGGGATTGTTCATCGCTTAGATAAAGATACCTCTGGACTCATGGTGATCGCTAAAACAGAAATTGCGCGTTTAAAACTGATTGCTGCGCTTAAGCAACATGATGTCAAACGGACTTATATTGCTTTAGTGCAAGGAGAATTATTAAGTGGTTGTACCATCGATGTCCCAATAGGCCGGCATCCTGTTGATCGCAAAAAAATGGCAGCGCTTCCACATTCCTATACAGCAAAAGAGGCCATGACTTATGTGCGTGTCTTAGAACGTTTTAAAGGGTTTACGCTTATTGAAGCAAAATTAGAAACTGGGCGCACACATCAAATTCGCGTACATATGGCCCATTTGGGTTATCCTTTGGTTGGGGATAAAACCTACGGAAAAAAAAATATTGCCTTATTATTTAATCGTCAAGCATTGCAAGCAATTGCTTTAGAGTTTATACATCCAGAACAGGGGCAAGTGATGCGATTTGAAATTAAGCCTGAATCCGACCTTGCAGAGTTATTGCAATTTCTTTACAATGAATGCCTTAAAAATTTGTAATGTTTTTATGCAAAAACTTTTAAAAAGGATTGTTCCTTTAGCGATTATCAGCATGCTCTCTGGGTGTGCCCTTGTTCCTGGCATGAAGATAGACAATAATACGACACAAGAAAATGTTCAAACCACTTTAACTGATGTTAACCCAACTATTATTCCTATTAACGATCAGCTTATCGCCGAAGTGGCTAAAGGCTTGAATCCATATGTTTATCACGTTGGGCCTGGGGATCAATTAAATGTGATGGTTTGGGGACATCCTGAATTTTCATCACCAGCCGGTCAAGCAGTTTCTACACAGGCTTCCTCGGTTTCTGCTGGTCAAGGTTCAGTGACGGGGTTGTCGGCATTAAGCTCATCAACGCAAAATATCTCAGGGTATTTGGTCGATGGAAAGGGGCAGATTTTTATACCGCTTTTGGGAAATATAACGGTTGCAGGGCTATCCGAACCTCAAATTGCTGCATTACTGACTAAGAAATTGGCAGCTTATGTTAAAAATCCACAAGTGGTGGTGCAAGTAACTAATTTTGGCAGTCAAAAAGTCTATGTTTTAGGTGAGCTTAATCAAAATACCCAGGGTGGGGCTTCGGCATTGTTACCGATCACAGAAACACCTATGACTTTAGCTTATGCTCTTTCCGCTATTGGTGGAATTAATCAGTCAACAGCTGATACGCGGGAAATTTATGTGATTCGGGGCAGTTTACAACGACCTACAGTGTATTGGTTAGATGCTGAATCTCCGGTGGCATTGCTGTATGCAGATAATTTTCCATTGCAAAATCACGATGTTGTATTTGTTTCAACTGCTCCAATTGTTCGATTCAACCGTGCTCTCAATCAAATTCTGGTGCCGGTTCAAACGCTTTGGTATACCAACTCGCTTATCAACAATTTTGGCAATAATTGATTATGGAATTTTTTATTTATGAAATTTGACAAGAGCAAAGACACTTCTACAGAAATAAAAACAATTGATTTAGAGGAATTGGCAAAAGTTTTATGGTTGCAAAAAAAACTAATTGCGATAGTAATGGGCATTTGTCTACTTTTAGCCGGGGTGATTATTGTATTAAAGGCCCCTATTTATCAGCCAATGGCATTAATACAAGTCAATAATCAAAGTGCAAATAGTAGTGGATTATCAAGCTTATTTAGTGGTGCTACAAGTCTTGGTTTGAGCGGGGAGTCTCAACAAGCAAGCCAAGCACAGATTGAAATGTCGCTCATTCAGTCAAACTATATTCTTGAGCCCACAGTTCAACAATTAAATTTGGACGTCAGAATCCAGCCAAAGTACTTCCCGTTGATTGGTTCGTATATCGCACGTCATTATCAGGGAAATGGGATTGCTTCAGCAAAAATGGGTTTAACCAGCTATGTTTGGGGGGGGGAATCCTGGTCTTTGGGTTATTTTCTGGTTCCTGTGACTGATGATCAGGAAAAATTTAAGGTTATTGTGGAGGATGATCAAACGTATCGACTTTTTGATCCGCAAGGAAATTATATTTTGACGGGAAAAATAGGGGTCCCTGCACAAAGCCAAGATGGTATGATACAAATTTTATGGAATAGCTTATCAGCTCGCCCAGGGACAGTTTTTTATCTCACCAAACTTTCGTTGGTTGCAACTTTACAAGGTTTATCCAAAAGTTTGCAAATTAGTGAGTTAGCTCCTACAACTGGAGGGGCTGGAGGGATGATTGATACTGGGATTGTTCAACTTGGATTAAAAGACTCTCAACCAGCAGTAGCAGTTGCGATCTTAAACACGATTGTTGAGTTAACGCTTGCAGATAATTTGCATCAAAAACAGCTTCCAAATATCAAGACCTTAGCTTTTATTAAAAAGGAGCTTCCCGCTGTTAAAATGAGGCTGCAAGCAGCTGAAATGCGTTTACATGCACAAGAGGCGAAGACAGGGGTTATCAATTTACAAGGGCAGGCAGCAGCGCTCTTACAAGCATTGGCGCAGTTAGAAACTCAAATCGCAGCTGTGGGAGTGACTCAAGCGCAGTACGCGCAAACTTATACCAGTGCTAACCCTGTAATGCAGGGTATAAATGCACAAGTTGCTGCATTGCAACAACAAAAAGAACAACTTCAACAGCAAATAGCCACTTTGCCTATGCGGGATCAGGAAGGGTTAGATTTAATGCAAGATGTTGAGGTACAAAAACAAATTTATATGACGTTATTAACGAGTGAGCAACAGTATGAATTGGTGAACGCTTCTACTACGGGCGATGTGTGCATTCTTGACCTGGCAACGGTTCCTGACCAACCCTTACCTCAGTATCGCTTTTTGATTTTGTTAGCATCTCTTTTTGCTGGATTCATTTTGGGATGTTTAATTGTTTTGATTAGACATCAACTAAAAAATGTGATTAACGATGCGTATTGGGCAGAAAAAGAATTTGGTATTCGCACGGTTGCTGTATTACCTTTTAGTCAAAATCAAGCAACAGCGAAAAAAGCGTATGATGAAAACAAGACTTCTGCAATTGGTGTTTTAGCAGCTGAGCATCCGGAAGATACCTGTGTTGAAGCGCTACGTAGTTTGCGAACCAGTTTATTCTTTGCTTTGAAAGAAAAACAGGCTAAAGTGGTGAATATTACTGGCGTTATTCCGGCAACGGGTAAATCATTTGTTTCCCTAAACCTTGCGGTAATTTTGGCGCAGACGGGTAAACGTGTATTGCTTATCGATGCAGATATGCGCCGCGGGTATTTGCATCGGTATTTTAGAATTTCTCATGCGCCTGGTTTAAGTGAATTCTTATCAGGTGTTGTTCCCCTAGAAAAAATTGTGCATACCACTTCAGTAAACAATCTTAGTTTTATTGCAACCGGGATTTATCCACATAATCCGTCAGAACTATTATTGCAAGATGATTTTAAAAATATGTTAAAGGTTTTGGAGGAAGCATTTGATGTAGTTCTTATTGATAGTCCCCCTGTTTTAGCTGTGAATGATGCCAGCATTATTGCCAAGGAAGTCCCAATCAATTATTTAGTCATTCCTGGAGGTCAATTAAAACCACAAGAACTTGAAGCTGCGGTCCGTCGTTTCTTAAATGATGGTGTGAGTTTAAGTGGTTCGATTTTTAACTTTGCTAAAGAAGGAGTTGAAAAGCTTTCGGGGCATTCCTATCATAGCGAATATACTAAGCACTATCAAAAGTCGGAGTACCAACAATAAGTATGATCGGCCAAATTATCCGTGAGTACGGGCAAAGGCTAGAAGTTGAGGCCGACAGATCGATTTATATGTGTTTTCCACGCAAAAATCTTGAGAGTATCGTAATTGGTGATTATGTGCGTTTTGATTTTGACTTAACCACGCAGCAAGGTGTGATCACTGAGCGGTTGCCTAGAAAAAATATTTTATGTCGGTCTGATCGCTATCATCCCGTCAAAGAAATGGCAGCTAATATAGATCAAATTATTGTGATGATTGCCGTTGTTCCCAAACCCAATGAATTTTACTTAGATCAATATTTGGTTGCGGCAGAATTATTAGGGGTCCCTGCTGTTATTGTTTGCAATAAAGTGGATTTAGAGCGTGATGTTATGCTCAATCAATTATGTGCATTTTATCAGAATCTTGGTTATACCATTATTTATCTAAGTACAAAAACAGGCGAAGGGCTAGGAATTCTCATTGAACAGCTTAAGGATAAAACCAGCTTTTTGTTGGGCGTTTCTGGAGTAGGTAAATCATCATTAATTAATGCCTTGATAGGTGAAAAGGTGGCTCGAGTTAACTTAATTTCAGCAGCCAATGAAAAAGGCCAACATACAACTTCGGTGAGTAGGTTATACCATTTACCTTGCAGTGGGTCAATAATAGATGTTCCGGGGATTCGAGAACTTAATTTGCCGCTTGACCTGCGCAAAAACATTTTAAAAGGGTTTATAGAATTCAGGCCTTTGATTGGTCAGTGTCGATTTCGAAATTGCAGTCATCGCAATGATCCTGGATGTGTTATTGTTGAAAAGGTTAATCAAGGTGAACTCAATCCAAGCCGACTTAAGAATTACTATCGGATGTGCGATGGATCCTGACGCATGCACGAATAAATGGGCCATTCTCAGCAAAAGTAAATTCAGGATCAGAAAAAGAACTTAATAAAGGATCGATTTTGGCAAGGTCAATAACAGGATGAATATGATGAACTTCATCAGCTTCGAAATGGAAAAAATCAAAATGTAAGTTCTTCGGTAAAAGATATTGGCAATCGGGAATTTGCGCTAGTTTTCCCTGGAAGAGTTCGAGCATCAGCTTAATATTGCGCTCATCTTCCAGAGTGTTACGAAAATTATGGTTAGGTGATAGTGATAACAAGGTTGGGTGTAAAAATGAATAATAAAGCGATGGGCGTTCTTGTAAGTACGCAGGGGCTAAAATAGTGGGAATGTATTGCTTTAACTGATAGTATTCAAGATAAGCCTGTTGAATAATCGTGATCGGAGCAATAGCATCGTCCTTTGCGGTTAAAGGAGCGAACCCGGGAACTGCATTGGTTGCAATGTTGGTGAGGTGTTTTACAGTATCTATAACATAGGAGTTGGGTTTTAAACGTGTCTGTGCTTGCGCATGTGCAAGAACCTGCCACGCCATGTCAATACTTAAATGGTTACGCAATACAATTGAGTCTGTCCATTCTTGCTGTAGTAAAACATGGTGTAAATGTTCCCATTCAGGGGTTAATAATTTTTCGGCCCAGCCTTTGCTAAAGAGTAAAGTTTCACATTGCCAGTTACACTGCATTTTAGCGCTATTGGCAATATTGGCAAATAAGGGGCCTTGATCAAATAGGTTATGTGGTGGATAAGCTTCATCGAGGTGTAAATGCCGTTGCATTTTGCTATGGGAGCCATAGTCCATAGCTTTAGGTAACATGAACAAAGTACGGGCACCTGCAGCCATGCTCCACATGCTACTATGTAATCCAGAAAAAGATGGGCCATCAAATAAAGGCCAAATTCCTAAAAGTTTACCTGGGGTAAACAAATGTAGAGGATATGTTCTGGTATCAAAAGGCAAGAAAACTTCGGCGGTTTTGTTCATGTTCATGAACATAGGAAGTTTAGAATAACTTAAATCAGCCGCAAGATCCTGAGGAATATTGGGATGATCAATAGGATGTAGGCGACCTTCATGAGGGATTTGTAGTGTACCCTTCTGTACTAACAACGCTCCAAAAGGATAATGCACAAGATAGAGAGGTGGAAGAGATTTTTGCGCAAGGGCATCGATGGCTGTTGCGACAGTCGGGTTCGTTAAACGAACCCGTGAACTGACCTCTTGCCATTCAATTTTCTTGATAGAGAGAGGGGGCATAAATCAAGAGTTATGACTGTCACTACTGCTGCTGGACGCAGTTGGTGCTTGTTGTTGTAAGTTAGAAATAACTTTGGAGGTAATATCAACACCATCAGTGTTATAAAGTACACTTTGACTGCTAAATACAACGTCATAATCATTCTGTTTAGCAATTTGTGCAACAGTAGTTTTTACATCATTACCAAAAGTAGTCAATAAAGCTTGTTCTTGTGTAGTTGCAGATTGTTGGAAACTTTGAATTTGTTGTTGTAAAGCCTGGCTTTGTGCTGCAAGTTGAGCTTGTTGGGATGCGATTTGATCTTTGCTCAATTTTTTATTGTTTTGTAAAGCAGTTTCTTGTTTTTGCAAGTTTTGTTGTGAAGTTTGTAACTGAGTTACTTGGGGTGCAAGTTGCTGTTTCAAAGCAGTAAATGCGGCTGAACCTTGGGGAACCTGTTGAAATACCTGAGTTAAGTCAACTAAAGCAACGTTAGTTCCTGCAAAAGCGCTTACTGAAAGTAAACTTGCTAAGCTTAAAGCGATTATCTTTTTATTCATCTGTTATCTCCTAGTTAATTGATTGGGAACGGCTTATTTAACCACATTTGGCATAAAATTGAAAATAGCGCTACAATAAATTTAGAATATCAGGAGAAAAATAATGAGTATCTGGGCCATTCCCTTTGATTTAGAAGTGTTAAAAGCGCGTGGTAAAAATACCATGGTTGAGTATCTGGGAATTGAATTTATTGATGTTGGCGCTGATTATCTTACGGCTAAAATGCCGGTGGATCATCGTACCAAACAACCGATTGGCATTATGCATGGTGGAGCATCCTGTGTTTTGGCAGAGAGTGTTGGCAGTGTTGCTGCAAATTATTGCGTTGACTTAACTAAACGTTATTGTGTTGGACTTGAAATCAATACCAATCACATACGTCAAGCCAAAGATGGATATGTCATTGGTGTTGCTAAGCCTCACCATATTGGTAAGCGTACGCATGTATGGGAAATTGAAATTCACCATGAATCAGGCTATTTGGTTTCAATCAATCGTTTAACGGTGATGGTGCTTGAGCGTGAAAACCATGCAGCGACATTGTAGATAATCTTTGCCAGCAAGATAATCAATGATAATGTTGGTTCTAATCATCATGATTAATATACATTCCACATATGAAATGTGTATGGTAACATTTTTTTCAGTGAGGGCAAGGAATAAACAACAAACAAAGCAACCGAAGTTGCCTTGTTTATTTGAAAGTATTTTTATTTTGCGTTGGCAAAAGCAATGGTGGTATCAAGCATACGATTAGAAAAGCCCCATTCGTTGTCGTACCATGATAATACTTTAACCAGGCGGCCAATCACTTTGGTTTGCGTAGCATCAAACACGGATGAGAGCGTATTGTGGTTAAAGTCCACTGAAACCAAGGGAAGCGTATTGTAACCTAGAATACCTTTTAATTCACCTTCGCTGGCAGTTTTGAGGATTTGATTTACTTCTTCAATACTTGTGTCTCGTGCGGCAGTGAAGCTTAAATCTACAACAGACACGTTAATGGTGGGGACACGCATTGCAAAGCCATCAAGCTTGCCGTTTAGTTCAGGCATGACCAAACCCATAGCGGAGGCTGCTCCTGTTTTGGTGGGAATCATGGAGTGGGTCGCAGAACGTGCGCGGCGGACATCTTCATGATAAACATCGGTTAATTTTTGGTCGTTAGTATAGGAATGGATAGTCGTCATTAAACCTTCCACTAAGCCTAATTTTTCATGCAAAGGTTTTACCAAAGGCGCTAAGCAGTTGGTGGTACAGGATGCATTAGAAATCACTGTCATGGTATTGCGTAAGGTTTTATCATTCACACCAAAGACAATGGTGGCATCTACATCTTTACCACCAGGTGCAGAAATAATGACTTTCTTGGCACCTGCTTTTAAGTGAGAGGAGGCTTTTTCTTTGCTGGTAAAAAAACCAGTACATTCATGAACTACGTCAATATTCATCTCGCCCCAAGGTAATTTAGCAGGATCACGTTCAGATAAAATTTTAATGCGATCGCCATTGATAATCAGGTTATCGCCGTCTAAACCAATGTCTGCCTTAAAAGGGCCATGCACGGTATCATATCGGGTTAAGTGTTCTAAAATTTTAGGGTCGCCCAAATCATTGATTGCAACTACTTGAATTTCCTTACGTTTACCGCTTTCGTACAAAGCACGCAAAATATTTTTACCGATACGGCCATAGCCGTTAATTGCGACGCGAATGGTCATAGTAACTCTCCTTTAAATTTTTTGGCCGACAAGGCGAACCCAGTCATCTTTTATTTTTGTTTCCGTCCAGTGAATATCGTCAAGATAGGCTGCTTTTACATGATCAGCCTGATCTTTTAAAATTCCTGATAATAGAATTATACCATTTTTTTTAAGATAAGAAATCAAAGTAGAAGCCAGTTCAACCAAAGGATTTGCAAGGATATTCGCAAGGAGAATATCAACTGAATTCTCACCTACATAAGCGTGATGGGCTTGGAATTCCGAGCCAATATCATTGCGCTTGGCATTTTCAAGCGAAGCTGCGAGTGCTTGTGGGACGATGTCGGTTCCA
>JACCDN011212439.1_pt1 | contig 36016 bp, 32 predicted proteins | sample 7441691 | NCBI WGS metagenome assembly JACCDN01 (sample SAMN15323439, study PRJNA562643) | freshwater metagenome | isolation source: river surface water | place: USA:Blue River Watershed | collected 2017-08-16
AAGGTTACTAGGCGAGAACTTAGTCGAAGATTTGGTCTTGTAGGTGTTCGTCCCAGTTGGACAGAGATAAGCGGGCGCTTGAGCCTCGGGTCTTGGCTCAGTGGTGGCGGAAAAGTTGCGGGCTGAGTGATAGATGGGGCGGGCTGGTGCTCAGCGGACGTGAGCTGGCTGACGAAGGGGTGCGGATTTCTGGTTTCTTAGTTGTTGGCATGGCTCAAGGTCCTGCTGGTTAGGCTGGAAAGATTCTTCGTGTGATGCGGTAGCGCAAAGTAGCATAAAAAAGAGCTGGGTGGTGCGAATCTTGTCAAACTCAGCAGATAATCAGAGGCTTCGCTTGTGAGTGTAGGGCGGTAGCGTGCCCGTTGTGATTTAAGTCAGTGACCAAACAAAGCCAGTCGAATCTGCCGCAGCACATTGCCATCATCATGGATGGCAATGGGCGCTGGGCACAAAAGCGCCACATGCCGCGAACGGTGGGGCATGCAAAGGGTGCGGCTGTTGTCAGGGCACTGGTAGAACAGTGTGCCAAGCTTGGGGTGAGGTACCTCACCCTCTTTGCATTCAGCACAGAGAACTGGGGTCGCCCTGCTGAGGAGGTGTCCACCCTCATGGGTCTCTTTGTTCAGTACCTCGAGAAAGAGATGGGTGCATTGGCAGCAGCTGGTGTGCGTCTGAGGGTAATTGGAGACGTGGCGGGCCTTGCTCCAGAGCTACAAACGCGTATCCGTACAGTCGAGCAAGTCACACAACAAAACCAAGCTATCACGTTGTTGGTGGCAGCTAATTACGGTGGTCAGTGGGATGTGGTGCAGGCCGTTAAAAGCTGGCAAGCTGCCCACCCATATGCAAGCGTAAGCCAGCTCACCCAAGCGCAGCTGTCACAACACCTGAGTACCGCAGGAGTGCCTGATGTAGACCTCTTGATTCGTACTGGCGGCGAGCAGCGTATCAGCAATTTTTTGCTGTGGCAAGCGGCCTATGCCGAGCTGTACTTCACCGATGTGCTGTGGCCCGACTTTGAAGAGGTCGAGCTGCGCAAGGCCTTAGTTAGCTACGTTCAGCGCACGCGCCGTTTTGGTCAAACGGGTGAGCAAATAACCGACCACATCCAACCGTAAAAGTCGCATGACAGCCAATCAAACCTCATTTACACACGCCCACGAAGAAGACGAAATTAGTCTGCTCGACATCTTGTTAACCTTAGCCGAGTCTTGGAGGCTGCTGGTTTTGGGGCCTCTTGTGGTCGGCGTGTTGGCCGGGTCGCTGAGCTTTTTGTGGCCCAAGACTTATGAGTCCGTGGTTATCGCGCGCTTGAGCGAGCAAGATCTTGGCCTTTTAGGCACTCCAGCTGTGCTCAATCCCGTGATAACCAAGTTCGAAATGCAGGTTAATACAGGGGGTATTCGAGGCGAGACCTCCAGCGTGTTGGTTAAAAAAATTGCGAGCAAAATTGATAAAAAAACAGGCTTTGCAACCATTAGCTTCGCTGCGGGCTCGCCAGAGCAGGCCAAAGAATTGGCCGAGGCTGTTATGCAAAGCCTTTTAAAAGAGTTGCTCCCCAAAGGTAATGACAAACTTAAAATAGAACAAATTATTCTCGCTAACGAGCGAAAGATCGAAATGATTCAAGATGTTCTTGATCAAATGCTCAAACAAATAAAGAAAAACAATCTAGATGATCTGAAAAACGAGCAAAATTTAAAATACTTTCAAAGTCTGACAGCTGAAGTTACGAAAGTTGAGCTTGAAAATTTAGAGCTTCGTAATAAATTAATGCCAAAGGGTGCGGAGGTGTATGTGCAGTCCCCCAGCTTGCCTAAAGGCAAAGTTTCGCCCAAGGGCGGCATGGTTGTAATAATTTCGGTGTTGGTCAGTGGGTTTGCTTTGTTATTGTGGGTTTTTGTACGCAAATCTTGGGGGCAAGCCGCTAAAGAAGCTGACAATGCAGAGAAGATAAAGCGAATCAAGGCTGCGTTGAGTCTGAAAGCGCTTTGGTGATTGTGTTAAGTTTATCTCGATACTGTAGTCTGGCGGGAGTCTGATTACCGATTATTTTTGATGTAGATAATTTTCAAAGAAAAAATCATGTTCATACCTTATGGTCGTCAAAATATTTCAGAAGCAGACATAAAAGCTGTGCAAGATGTATTGGTGTCGGACTACTTGACTCAAGGTCCTGTTGTTCCTAATTTTGAAAAAATTGTTGCCGAATATTGCTGCGCTAAATACGCGGTAGCCGTAAATAGTGCAACGAGTGCTTTGCACATAGCCTGTTTGGCTCTCGGGGTTGGGCCAGGCGATAGCGTTTGGACTAGTCCTATAAGCTTTGTTGCTAGCGCAAATTGCGCACGTTATTGTGGCGCTGAAATAGATTTTGTAGACATCGATCCTCTTACCTATAATATGAGCGTCGATGCGTTAGCATTGAAGCTTGAAGAGGCAGATATCAAAGGCCGATTACCGAAAGTTGTTATTCCTGTTCATCTTTGTGGGCAATCATGCGACATGGAGGCAATTCATTCGCTTTCTCGGCAGTATGGCTTTTACATTATTGAAGATGCTTCGCATGCGATCGGTGGAAAATATAAAGATGAAAGGATTGGAGGCTGTCGTTACAGCAACATTACAGTGTTTAGCTTCCATCCTGTAAAAATCATAACGACTGGCGAAGGGGGGATGGCACTAACAAATGACCACGATTTACTGCGGCGAATGGCACGTCTGAGAAGCCATGGTATTACAAGGGATGTGCTAGAAATGACTGCCGACTCGGACGGTCCTTGGTATTACCAGCAGTTAGAATTAGGTTATAATTACCGGATGACTGATATTCAGGCTGCGCTTGGCATTAGTCAGATGAAGCGTTTGAACGAGTTTGTTGTGGATCGACATAAAATCGCTGCTACGTATAATAAACTATTGGCTTCTATGCCGATAACACAACCTTTTCAGCATGATGAAACTTATTCTGCTTTTCATCTTTACGTAATTAGGTTGAAACTTGATTCAATCAACTTAAGTCATAGGCAAGTATTTGAAGGTATGCGGAAAATTGGGGTGGGTGTAAATCTTCACTACATTCCAATTTATCGCCAGCCGTATTACTCAAGGATGGGATATGAGCCTAATAGTTTTCCAGAATCAGAACGGTATTATAAAGAGGCGATTAGTTTGCCAATTTATCCTGGATTGGAGGAGAAGCAGCAGAAGATGATTGTCAATGCCATACTTTTACCAAGTGGGTACCAGGCAATATTCTAAAGCTTATAGGTAATGGTGAATGATTTAGCAATCTGATGGTCGGGGTGTAGTCGAATTTGAGTGCTGAAAAACTAGGGTTGGGGACTGTGCAGTGGGGTGTTGCATATGGCATTTCCAACAAGGTGGGAAAGACGTCTCCAAGCGTTGTGACGGAGATACTCTCGTTGGCGCAAATGGCGGGTGTTAAAGTGTTGGATACGGCTTCTTTGTACGGAGAGGCCGAGGGTGTTCTGGGTGGGAACCGATTGGAGGCGTTTAAGATTGTTACCAAGACTCCTAAGTTTGAGTCGCAGTTCATTGGTCCCCATCATGTTGAGCTAATGTTAGATACTTTTTCCCGGTCACTCGAAAGGTTATCGGTAGACAGGGTTGATGGAATTTTGGTCCATAACGCGGAAGATATTTTGGTTGACGGGGGAGGGCTTCTGGTGGCGGGTATGGAGCGCTTGAGGGAGTTGGGAAAGGTTTCAAAAATTGGGGTTTCGATCTATGATGTAGGGGGCCTTGATGAACTTTTGCGGAGATTTACGCCGAACTTGATCCAGCTACCTCTGAGTGTTTTTGATCAGCGGCTGATCCAAAGCGGCTGGCTTGATCGTCTCAGTGGCTTGGGTGTGGAAATTCATGTTCGCTCTGTCTTTCTTCAGGGATTGTTGTTAATGCCGTTGGATAATCTACCAATTTATTTCGATCCGATTCGCCCGCTATTGGCGCGTTGGCATGCGGCAGCTAGAGAGCAGGGCATGTCACTAATTCAAGCTGCACTTGCATTTGTTCGAGATCTGCCGCAGGTTGATTGTGTGTTGGTTGGTGTCGAGTCGGTGTCTCAATTTCAGGCTTGCCTTCAAGATTTTTCTGTTCCAACGTCATTCGATGCTAAAGGGTTAGCGTGCAATGATTTGGCATTTGTAAATCCTGTATTTTGGAAAAAATAGAAAAGCCAATTCAATTAGGTTTAATTGGAATGTCTCCGGGGAACGGGCATCCCTATTCGTGGGGGGCGATTTTTAACGGTTACGATCCAGTTCAGATGGAGAAATGTGGTTTCCCTGTTATACCGAGATACCTGCAGCAGCAATCGTTTCCTGAGGCAGCAATAGGGGGGGCAAATGTTACGCATGTATGGGCTCAGGAACGAGGGATGGCAGACCAAATATCCAGGTCAGCATTGATTCCAAAGGTGGTTGATAACTTTACTGACATGATAGGTCATGTCGACGGCCTGTTACTGGCACGTGATGATGCAGAGATGCACCTCCATTTTGCGGCTCCTTTTCTCGATGCCGGGATTCCTATATACATCGATAAGCCATTGGCGCTTTCAGTTGACGAAGCTCAGAAGCTGATCGACCGACAGCGCTTCCCAGGTCAGCTATTTTCTTGTTCGGCGTTGAAGTACGCCAAAGAATTGATCCTAATAGATGAGGACTTGGCGAGATTAGGGATGATTCGCTATGCTGCTGCAACTGTGCCCAAAGATTGGGATAAATATGCAATTCATGCTATTGATCCAATATTGCAGCTTGTCGGTGACCGCGGTGACTTGATTGGAACACGTGCATCAAGCGATGGAGGTTTCTTCAGTCTAAGCGCTACGTATAGTGATGACTTTCATCTCAGGATCACCGCGCTTGGAAAGGTTCCAGCCCCAATTTCAATTACAGTTTTCGGTGAGCTAAGTTGGAAGGAGCTCGTTTTTAGAGATTCATTTAATGCATTCAAATTTGCACTGAAAGATTTCGTGGATGGGATACGCAACCACGACGTCCGTACCAAGCCGCAGGAGATGCTGAACGCAATCCGACTTGTAGAGGCGGGAAGAGTATTTTGATGGCTACAAGAACTATTTTATTAACCGGCGCTACCGGCAAATTCGGTAAAGTACTAACTCGGCATTTTGTCAGTGCAGGGGATACGGTAATAGGAGTGTCTCGATCGTCAGAGTCTTTGGACTGCTTGAGCAAGATGTTGGATGGATGTGGCAATCGTTTCACTGGTATAGCGTCGGATCTTACGGCTGAAGGGGGGGTTGCAAGGCTTTTAGACGAGTTAGCATCTCGCTCCATTAATCCGGATTGTCTGATTAATAATGCGCGCAATATCAACTACCTTAAGGTGCAGAATAATGGTATAGTCAGTCGTGAAAACTTCGCAAAAGAGTATGTTCTGGATGTTGTAGTTCCCTATGAGTTGACAATGCTGCTCGCCAAGCAGTCTGATGCGCGTCTATCGAGGGTCGTAAATATAGGATCGCAGTATGGTAGCGTCGCTGCAAATCCTTCCCTGTATGACGATCCTGAGCGGCAATCTCCAATCCACTACAGCGTTGCCAAGGCGGCATTGGTTCATTTGACGCGTGAGATGGCGGTGCGCTTAGCTAAGCAGAAGGTGCAGGTAAATTGCGTAGCATTTGGAGGTGTCGAGGGTAGAGTCGATGAAGCCTTCATGCATAGGTATGCGAAATTGTGTCCAATGGGGCGTATGCTTAGTGAGGATGAGTTGGCTGGGCCCGTAGACATTCTTCTTTCACAATACAGCAATGGCATAACCGGGCATACCTTAATGGCTGACGGTGGTTGGAGTTTGTGGTGAAAGATATTGCCATTATTCTCGCCCGAGGTGGTTCTAAGCGGCTACCAAGAAAAAATATCATAGATTTTCATGGTAAGCCGATGTTGGCTTGGTCTGTCGAGGCGGCCTTGAGCAGTGGTAAGTATCAGCGTGTATTAGTGTCGACGGATGATGAGGAGATAGCTCGGGTAGGAATGAGGTTCGGTGCAGAGGTGCCATTCCTCCGGAGCGCTTCGGCCGATGACGTTTCGTCCGCCAGTCAGGCAACTCTTGTAGCACTAAGGCAGGCGGAGCAGTACTGGGGAGAAGAGTACGACACTGTTTCTCAGTTGATGAGCAACTGCCCGTTGAGGGGTTCAGACGATATACGTGATGCGTTGCGAAACTTTAAAGAGCAAGGCGCTGAGTCGCAGCTCAGCTGTTTCCGCTTCGGTTGGATGAATCCTTGGTGGGCGATGAAATTGGACCCTTGCGGTCGTTCTGAGCCTCTGTTTAAGAAATCACTTGAAGCGCGTTCTCAGGATTTGCCACCGCTCTACTGCCCAAGTGGCGCGTTGTGGATTGCACGAGCTCAGGTTTTAAGAGAAGAGCGCACATTTTATACTCCGCGACATGTTTTTCATCAGATGCACTGGTTGTCGGCCATGGACATTGATGACTTAGAAGATTTGGAGATGGCCAAGGCCTGTTATCTCATCAAGCAACAAGGCCGGATTTAATGAGGTGTATTTCGTCTTAAGGGTGAGTTCTGCTAAGGGTAATAGCTTTCAGCTATATCTTCTAATGAGGCCAGCTCTTGTCAGCCAGTTGGAAACTAAACAAATAAAAGACCAAGTAAAGATGAAAAACATCTGTAATTCGCAAGTGCTTACGAGTGTAACAAACACCTAATCTTTTAAATCAAAAAATATCATGTGCAAGTTATCCATAGTTAGGTGATTTATGAAAAATTGTGAGAGACGGCAAGATCGTGATTTCGGACTATTTTTTAGCGCACTGTTTATGCTGCTTTCAGCATACTCAACTTACCGAAGTGCGGGTATAGCCCAAATTGCTGGGTTCCTTATTTTGGGACTAATTATCGGGTTTATTGCCGTTGTTGCCCCGGTTTTCTTGAATCCATTCAGCAAAGCTTGGATGAAGTTAGGCGAAATTATGGGGAAAATCTCAAGCCCACTTGTATTGGGTGTAATCTACTTCGTGCTAATTACACCAATTTCATTGTTATTTCAGATATTTGGCCGCGATGCCCTACGTCTGAAGAAAGAAAATGTAAATTCCTACTGGATAGACCGGGTGCCACCAGATATCTCCAAGGACTCTTTTAAAAATCAATTTTAAGAAATATATGGATTTCATCAAAGAATTATGGAAATTTTTGCGAGCACGTAAAAAACTTTGGCAGTTACCCATAATTGTTATCATTGTGTTGTTTGGGGTCCTACTTTTTGCAGCCCAAGGAACAGTCATTGCGCCATTTGTATATACATTGTTCTAAATTTATTTTATGAAAATACTAGGACTTTCCGCCTACTATCACGACTCGGCGGCCTGCTTGGTTATTGATGGGGAAATTGTTGCAGCAGTACAGGAAGAGCGATTCACGCGAAAGAAGCATGATGCTGGATTTCCAGCTCATTCAATTAACTACTGCCTGCAGGAGGCAAAGATCAAAGCTGCGGATCTAGATTCTGTGGTTTTTTACGACAAGCCTTTCCTTAAATTCGACCGTTTGTTAGAGACTTACTTGGCATACGCTCCGAAGGGTTTCGAAAGTTTTGCTGCCTCGTTACCTTTGTGGGCTAAGGACAAGTTATTCCAAAAGATGGTGCTGGTAAATGATTTGAAAAACGTAATTGATGCGAGAGTGGATTGGATGTCAAAAATGTTGTTCTCTGAGCACCATCTGAGCCACGCGTCTTCAGCCTTCTTTCCCTCGCCGTTTGAAGATGCTGCTGTATTGACAATGGATGGCGTTGGTGAATGGACAACGACTTCAGTCGCAATAGGTGCAGCAAATCAGCTATCAATTCAAAAAGAAATTCATTTTCCGCATTCTCTGGGCCTCTTGTATTCTGCTTTTACTTATTATACGGGTTTTAAGGTTAACTCGGGTGAATATAAAGTGATGGGGTTAGCAGCTTACGGTGAACCCAGATACGCACAACATATAAAAGAACATTTAATCGACATAAAAGAGGATGGTTCTTTTCATCTTGACATGCAGTATTTTAATTACTGCACTAGTCAGACTATGACAAACGATAGGTTCGCCGATATCTTTGGTGGTCCACCGCGGAAGAAAGAGGGCATCCTTACACAACGGGATATGGATCTCGCTGCATCTGTTCAATCAGTGACGGAAGAGGTCATGATTAAGCTTGCTAAGGGTATTAGAAAATCGACAGGGCAGAAGAACTTGTGTCTAGCAGGAGGTGTGGCTTTAAATTGCGTTGCGAATGGAAAACTCTTGCGCGAAAATATTTTTGAAAATATATGGATTCAGCCTGCGTCAGGAGATGCAGGTGGAGCAATAGGTGCGGCACTGGCAGCTTATTACATGATGTTGGAAAAACCGCGAACGGTAAACACATTGGATTCGATGAAGGGGTCGTACCTTGGTCCTGATTTCAAACAGAGTGATATTGAGGAGCGGCTAAGAGCATTTGGCGCCGTCTATAGCGTATCAGACGAAGAGTCCGTGATATCCGAGACGGCGCTTGCGCTTGCTAAGGGTAGGGCTGTAGGTTGGCACCAAGGCCGAATGGAGTTCGGTCCGCGGGCCTTAGGTGGTCGTTCGATCTTGGCCGATCCGCGTGCGCCATGGGTTCAAAAACAACTAAACCTGAAGGTGAAATACCGTGAGTCATTTAGGCCCTTTGCTCCAAGCATACTCCGCGAGCATGTGGAGGAATGGTTCGATCTTAACTGTGACAGCCCGTACATGCAAATAGTCGCTTATCTACAAAAGGATAAGCGTATTGAGATGACAAAAGAGCAGCAGCGGTTGTTCGGAATCGATAAGTTGAACGTGCCTCGTTCCGAAATACCGGCGGTTACTCACGTTGATTACTCTGCACGTATTCAGACAGTGCATGAAACAACCAACCAAAAATTTTACAGGTTAATCAAAAAATTTCACGAATTGACGGGTTGTCCTGTGCTTGTAAACACATCGTTTAATGTGCGTGGAGAGCCAATAGTGAATACTCCTGAGGATGCTTTCCGTTGCATGATGGGAACGGAGTTGGATTTCTTAGTAGTTGGAAATTGTATTCTTCGTAAAGAAGAGCAAAATTCAAAATTAATGGAAAATTATAAAGACTCATATGAGCTCGATTAATTTTTTTAGTCAATTAAAGTTATTTCATGTAGATGGAGTTAGATAGTATGCTGCATACCAGATTAAACTATCTTAACAAGAAGTGATATTATGAAGCGTAAATTAATAATCGGTTTGACAATAATGATTGCTGTGGGCGTGGCTGTAGGGATTTACAAAAAAATAAGATATAGATTTGCGGAGTATGAAGAAAATCAAAAGGTTTGGGGGCTTGTCCCTGAGATGAAGAAATTTGATATGACTGAATTAAGGGGTTCTTGGCCAAAGTATCAGTATGATGTCGATACTGTATTCTCCGAAAAAGCACAAGCAACTAAATACATTAACATCACAGCCTCGGGGGAAAGGGTCTCATTTGAAAATAGTGGATCTGCTGAGGTAATAATGGTTGGTGGCTCTACAATGTTTGGGTATGGAGTTCCCGATGATTATACTATCCCGTCTATGTTTAATAAAGCACAGGGTAAATATCATGCGGTTAATTATGGAAGGGGTGGTTATTACTCAGAGCTTGAAACAAAATTAATACTAAAACTTCTAAGATTAGGTAAAAGACCTGCTGAAATAATTATCCTTGACGGACTGAATGATGGTAAAAAAAATCCATTATATTCAAATGAACTCAGCTTTTTATTCGATTCTTTTAACTATAATAAATATAATTACTTCCTTGCTGGGGTGGGGAGTGTAATGCCTTTGATAAAGCCAAGAAGCATTGGCATCTATGAAAATCCGAGTTATTATCATGATTTAAATCTCTGGTTTGATTCGTATTTGGATAATATCTCGCAAGTCGCACATCTACAGAAGGCGTATAAATTTAAAGTAAATGTATTTATCCAGCCCATTCCTGGATTTGATAATGAATTCGCGAAGCATGCTTTACTAATTAATGTTCCGTCTGATTTTCACGATTATCAATTTGAGAAATATAAAGTAATAAAAAAAAGAATTGGGGAATTAAAGAAAATTGCAAATGTATGTGATTTATCTGGGTTGTTTTCTGGGTATGTGCCTTTTCCGTTTGTCGATGGTACGCATTATACGCCGACAGTAAATGCAATAATAGCAAAACGCATGCTGAAATTCATGGAGCTTGGTGTTTGCGATGCTAGTAATACTAAACAAGAGATTGCCCCTGAAATTGCGGCTAAGCTTGGAATTTAATTTTATCCGGTATCTTAAAAGAGTCGAGTGTGCTCATTACATAACATTAGATCATTCATATGACGCAATTGGTATTGGTTTATGGGCATTAATGATTAGAAGGACGATGGTTAATGCATGCAATCTAGTCAAACGTAGGGGTTGCTGTTCATGACTGGGGGCTGCATCGCCTTCAGAGTTGATCTCTCTCAGGAAATGGGGGTTGGCCATTTCATGCGCTGTTTGGGTTTGGCTGATGCTTTATTGTTCCGTGGTGCGAAGGTCCGATTTGTTTGTCGTGATTTGCCACCTGTGTTTAAAGAAACCCTTCTAGCAGGAGGGCATGAATTAGTACAACTCAGCACTAAGCAGGCAGTCACGTCGGTGGACAAAGTGGGGATTTCCTCAGGCTTGGCCCACGCCCACTGGCTTGCCGTTAGCCAAGCACAAGATGCCGATGACACCGCCCAGGCCCTTGCGGACCGTGTGTGGGACTGGTTAGTCGTCGACCATTACGCTCTAGATGTGCAATGGGAAAGTCGAGTAAGGCCATCATGCAGGTCTTTGATGGTCATTGATGACCTAGCTGACCGAACGCACGTCTGCGATTTGTTACTCGACCAAACTTTCGGTCGCGAGGAGGCGGACTACTGCGCCCTTGTGCCGGCCACCTGCCGGCTGCTCTGTGGCTCAAAATACGCCCTACTGCGTCCCGAATTTGCCGCTATGCGACCATACAGTCTCAAGCGCCGTATACGTCCAGTTTTGCGCGAGTTACTGATCACCATGGGGGGGGTGGACAAGGACAATGCAACCGGACAAGTATTACAGGCGCTGAGTCGGTGCTCTCTATCTGCAGATATTTGTATCTCGGTGGTAATGGGGGCGACTGCCCCCTGGTTAGAAGAAGTTCGCAAGCAGGCGCTCGAAATGCCCTGGCCGACCAGAGTGCTGGTCGGTGTTAGTAACATGGCGCAACTGATAGCCGAAAGCGATCTTGCTATCGGTGCGGGTGGAACGACATCATGGGAGCGGTGTTGCCTTGGCGTACCAACGGTCTTGCTTGTGCTGGCTGACAACCAACTGAAAGTTGCAGAGGGTTTGGAGCGTAAGGGGGCTGTCGTTCTTGTCAACCAGAGAGAGCAGATGGAAAAGCATTTCGAGACACTGTTTGCCATTTTGCTTTCTGAGCCTATAAAAATGCGCAGCATGAGCAAGTCTGCTGCGGCCATTGCTGACGGCACGGGAATGAGCTCTGTCCTGGCTGTATTGGAGGCCTAATATGAACGATCAAACTTCAATGCGTGTCCGCAGAATGCTCAAACACGATCTTGAATACGTTCTGTCCTGGCGTAACCACCCTGGCGTGCGGCAGTTCATGCTCACGCAGCATGAAATAACGGCAATTGAACATCAGGCATGGTTTGATAGTGCATCCAAAGATGCAACACGGGCACTACTTATAATTGAGCAGCAAAACCAACCAGTCGGCTGCGTGGTCTTTTCGGGCGTACAGTCAAACGCTACTGCTGACTGGAGTTTTTACTCCTCGCCAGACAGCCCTGCCGGAACTGGTAAACGAGTTTGCTCAATAGCTCTCGACTTTGTTTTTAAGGAGCTAAACATTCACAAAGTTGCGGGGCAAGTTCTTGACTTTAACATTGCGTCCATTCGATTGCATCAGCGCCTCGGCTTTATCCAGGAGGGGACTCTCCGAGAGCACATTTTGATTGGCGAAAAACACCACGATCTTCTTTGCTTCGCAGTCTTATCGAAAGAGTGGATTGCAGGCGAAAGAGATAGACGAGAATTTTATGAATAATCAAAAAAAAAGGAGCTGAGCCTGAAGAAGCAGTACATTTTTGCGAGTTGCAAGCGCTGGCATCTTCCTTTACTTGAGCAACTGAAAATAGATGTCGCGGCAAACTGGACATATGTTTCTGATAACATGGAATTAGAAGATGCCCTCGCCAGCACTAATCCAAAATATATTTTCTTTCTACATTGGAACTGGATAGTCCCTGAGAAAATTTGGAGCGCATACGAATGCGTATGCTTTCACATGACAGATGTCCCATACGGACGCGGAGGTAGTCCTCTGCAGAACCTGATTCTTGCTGGTTATACACAAACCATGCTTACTGCGCTTCGAATGGTTGAGGAAATGGATGCAGGGCCCGTTTATACAAAGAAACCCCTCAGCCTAGATGGATCAGCCGAAGAAATATATCTCCGGGCTGGCAAGCTGAGCATTGAAATAATTAAATGGATGCTTGATCATAAGCCACAACCTAAACCACAGAAAGGTGAGGTTGTTATTTTTAAGCGTCGCAGGCCTGAACAAAGTAACCTGCCAAATGTCGGAAATCTAAAAAATGCATTCGATTTTATTCGAATGCTGGATGCAAATGGATACCCGTCCGCTTTCGTTGAATACGGTAACTATCTAATGAATTTTAAAAAAGCAAAACTTGATGGTGATCGGATTGTAGCCGAAGTTGAAATCAAAATCCAAAAATAATACTTAAGCGAAAAATAGAAATGAATATTACTATCAACGGCCGAGAAATTGGCCCTAATTCTCCGCCGTATATAATTGCCGAGCTTTCAGCAAACCACAACGGAAACATTGAGCGTGCTTTCGAGACAATTAAAGCTGCGCGCGATCAAGGTGCTGACGCAATCAAGATTCAGACCTACACCGCAGACACAATGACGATTGACTGCGAGAGTGAAGAATTTATGATTCGCGGGGGATTATGGGACGGGTTTAAGCTCTACGATTTATATAAATGGGCTGAAACACCGTTTGAATGGCATCAGGCTATTTTCGATTATGCTAAAAGTATAGGAATGACTATATTCTCTACACCTTTTGATGAATCGGCTGTAGATCTTCTCGAGTCTCTCAATGTCCCTGCGTACAAAATTGCTTCGTTTGAAGCGACAGACTTACCCTTGATTCGCTATGTCGCGAGCAAAGGCAAGCCAATGATTATGTCAACTGGCATGTGCACGGAGCAGGAAATCGCTGAAGCTGTGAACACGGCGCGTGCCAGCGGTTGCAAGGAGCTGGTCCTGCTTCATTGCATTAGCAGTTATCCTGCGCCAATGGACCAGGCAAACCTGCTGCAAATGCCGAACCTCGCAGCAAAATTTAAAAGCATACCCGGTCTATCTGATCATACGTTAGGTACCACGGCTTCCGTTGCTGCTGTGGCACTTGGAGCATGTGTAATCGAAAAGCACTTTACATTAAGCCGCCAAGATAAGGGGCCGGATAGCGAATTCTCTATAGAACCAGATGAAATGAGACGGTTATGCCAAGATACACGAGATGCATGGTCTGCGCTTGGCTGTGCAACTTTTGAGCGCCAGCAGGTAGAAGAAGCAAGTAAGCGATATCGACGATCCGTCTATTTTGTCAAGGACATGATAGCGGGGCAGAAGATTACCGAGGCAGATATCCGTAGGATTAGGCCGGGCTATGGCCTAGCGCCTAAGAATTTCGAAAAGTTGCTGGGCAGAACAATGCGAGAAAATGTAAAACGAGGTACGGCAGTCAACTGGGCGCATATCAATGACTAAAATCGTACTGGTTATTGCAGCTCATGCAGATGATGAAGTGCTTGGATGCGGAGGGACAATATCACGTCATGTAGGCGAAGGTGACATTGTATATACAGTAATTATGGCCGATGGCGTTAGTTCTCGTAAAGAAAATGATAGAAAAGAAATACTAGATCGTACCGCAGCAGCAGAGCGTGCGCGCGAAATCCTTGGAGTTAAAAAAAATTATTATCTAGAATTTCCCGATAACAAAATGGATAGTATTTGTATGCTCGAAATCATACAGAGACTTGAGTCTATTGTAGAGGAAATTAGACCAAATATTATTTATACCCATCATCGAGGCGATTTAAATGTTGATCACGTCGTAACACATCAAGCTGTTTTAACGGCATGTAGGCCGATTCCCGGAAGTTGCGTTGAAGCAATCTATGCATTTGAAATCATGTCGAGTACGGAATGGGCAGCGCCACAAGTTTCTCCATTTTTACCAAATCATTATGTTGACATAACAAATTATCTTATGAAAAAGAGAAGCGCATTGCAGGAATATAATATCGAAATGCGTGAGCAACCGCATTCGAGAAGTATTCAAAATTTGATGGCACTAGCGCATTTTCGTGGTAATACAATGGGAGTGAATTCTGCGGAGGCATTCATTACCATAAGGACTATAAAAAAATAGCATATAAAAAGAGGTAGCAATGAGGAAAGGTGATTATATTTATATAATTTATAGAAAATGGAATTTTGAGCCATTCAAATATGCTCTAGGAACTGATAATGTCAAATATATACATGAGATGGACTTAGAGGGTAAACGCGACGATTCTCAGAAACAGTTAGATGGCAAAGAGGTGGAATCCATTATAATGGGTTGTAGGTTGCTGAGGAACTTGAATTATGAAGAGGCTAGGCAAAAGATAAATTACGTGGCAGATCAATGGATTAACTTAATGAACATTGAAAGACCAAAATTAGTAATATCTGTAACAGTTGACAATTATATATTAGATGTGATTGCAAGAATATGTGAGAAAAATAATATTAAATATTTGGGATTGGTAAATTCTCCGATACCTGGTTATTCTAGGCTAACAACTCGCGGTAAATTAGAGCAAGGACTTTGGGGGCCAGCACGCACCGAGATAATGGATTTTTATAGAAATAGGCGAAAACCCTCGCACTATGAAGAAATAAAATTTAAAGTTAAGCTGAAAAAGAGAATTGTAAATTACGCAAGGGAAAAATATTTTAAGATAAAGCATTTATTTGGGGCGAATGATTATCACACTATAGTAAATAGCAATTGGGGATCGATCGATAAAGGATATTTAAATGGATCTATTAATGTGGAGGTAAAAGAAAAATACTTCATCCCATTGCAGTTTACGCCTGAATGCACTGTTGATTATTGGTCGCCAGTATATCCAAATAATGATTACGAGCAATTTATTTGTGATTTAATAAGCAACAATAAAAGTATTAGATTTGTTCTGAAAGAACATCCGTCATATATGGGGTATAGAAAAAAGAGCTTTATTGAATGGATTAACAAACAAGAAAATTGTGAAGTTATAAGTGTAATGGCTGATAATTATGATTTAATATCAAAATGCAAAGCAGTTTGTACGTTGACAGGGACGGTTGGGATTGAAACTGTTATGACGGGCGGTACACTAATTATACTTGGAGATATTCCGTATTACTTGGACGGATGCAATTCAAGTATTCACATACTAGGTAACGAATTTCATCCTTCTGACGAAATTAAGGAGAGGGTAGTTGAAAATATTTCAAAATCATTAATTCGGGGGGGGTTGAAGTTTGAAAAAAAAATTTACGGATGGCGATACAATGAAAATTTAGCAATAGATCTCTCTAAATCACTTAATAAATATATTGAGATATACAATGAAGAAAATAAATCTTAAAATTAGTATAGAGCAATACGCTAAAGCAGGCTTTGATATTACACAAGATGAGGAATTCCTATATATTAAAAGCTGCATAAATATAAGAGATGAATGTTTTTATAAGATAACAGACGACGAAATAGTAATATTTGGATCAGATGAGTATGCCAAACTAATGGATTCGAATGAAACAATATTAGACTATAAAAATATAAATTATTTTATTAAGAATTATGTGTTTCCAACTGGGGAAACTGGTATAGATGGTGTCAAGAGAATTGAGCCTAATTCAAAATATTCATTTCACAGAAAAACACTCACTATAGATTCGACGAGAATAGATATTGGAAGTGATCTGGGCCAACGAAAATACGTAAGTATAGAAATATTTGATAAAACATTTCAGACTGTTTTACATGATAAAATCAAAAAACAAGACGGGAAAAATGTTGGTGTTTTATTTAGCGGAGGTGTAGATAGTATTTACATTGTAATTTCATTGTTAAGAATGAATATTAGACCTATTCTTTTGACTTTTAAACCATCGCCAGCATTTGATTCATCCGAGATTGACATCGTTAGATCTGAATATTGTGGAAAACTATTCGAATTGGAGCATTACTTTGTTGAAACACATATAGATAAAAATAAATTAATTTCTTACTGGAAAAATCTAAAAAGAGAAATGCCTATGGCAGTTCATACTGGAATATTTTTTGATGAATTGATACAGTTTTCAAAAATTAAAGGAATAAAAATATTAATTTCCGGTCAAAATGCTGATACATTTTACAATTTTGGGCCTACAAGTAAGTTTAAATTTGATGTTTCGAGTATGGCAGATACATTTAGACGGTTTTTCCTAACAGATTTCATAATCAGTGCGCTAAATCAGAATCAGAAGGGATTCATAAATAAATTGAAAAAAAATCTAGCCATTGGAACATTAAATATTGGGGCTTATGTTTATCAATTATTAAAGAAAGATGGAGCTAATTATAGAAGGCCCAGAAATGCAGAAGAAGCGTATGAGGCCTATGTCAACAGGCCAGATTATACAATATTCCCAGAAATTAATAAGATTCAAACGGCCACTTGTGCAAAGCAAAATTTCGAATTTTATTCTGAAATCATAACGCACAAGATATATAATTTTATAACGAGTGGTGCGCCAATGGTAATTCATAATACTGCTCTTAGAAATGAAATTGAATCGATAACTCCATTTTCAGAGCGTGAGATGTTAAATTTATTTTCCCATCTGAATCGAAATATTGGAGATGTTATTTATCCAAAAAAATACATATATCGATCCATAATAAAATATAGACCTGACCTTTTAGTCAATTTAGAGAAGTTGGAAAAAGGGATAGCAGGGCCAAATTACCACAAGTGGCTAAATGATAATCTTGACTATTTCAGTACTTCAAATGATTCAATACAAGGTGGCAACTATAATTCGGCCACAAATTTCATGCGCAAGTTGGCAAATTTTTGGATTGAAAAATAACTTGCATTTAAAATTATTATTTTTGGCTATTGATGCCTAAGAGTAAGTAAATTATTATAGCCATTTCTTTTTTGTACTTTGTTATGAATGCTCGCTTCTTCTAATAAGAATACACGCTAATGTGGTTTTAATTGTCGCCTCAATCATGAAAATAAAAATCAGTAATATTATATGAGAATATTTAAATTAGCTGGTTACTCAATATTGGTTGATACATTGTTTACGCCAATATCTCTAATGCTTGGTCATTTGGGATTTGATGTTGCTTGGCATTTTTTCAAATTGCCGTTTTTCATATTATATTTAGCAACTTTACTTGCATATAAAGTGGATTATAAATTAGATAGGGCATTGATTATTTTTTTGTTTTTATTCATATTTTCATTATTTAATGGATTGATTAATAATGGATTAAATAAGTACACAATTTCACATGTATATTTCGCATCACTAGCTTTTTTCGGTTATGCATTTGGTTTGCAGTTGTCTCGTAGAATAAATTTTGATGACTTGGATTTATCAAGATATATAAAGTACGGATATATTTTGTTTGCAATATGTATTGCTTACTTTATGTTATACATTACAGGAGTCATACAATATTTTGGTATTTCAACGAATATAGGGTATTTTGCATTGATATATTATGCTATCTCACAATACAAATCATTTGTAGTGATGCTGTTAGGGGTTCTCGTCACAGGAAAACGAACGGTTTTGCTTGGTGTTGTTGGGGCAGTTTTATCTTATTATAGAACTACAAAAATTTTCAATCTTCTAATGTTAACCATAAGCATAATAGTTTTATTGCTTGTATTTGCAAATTTAGGTTTGTTAGATAGGCTAATTTTACCTATAGAATCGATTATTGAAGATGAGGATAGTGCTAGGGCTTTTTATTCATTAACAAGCGGAAGAAATTTCGAGGTTGAATATGCTTTAAATTTATTTAATAATATTTTTAATTATTTTCTGGGTTTAGGCTACGGAGTGTATTATGAAATGCCCTTGGGCTTGGATGATAATACTGATGTGTATTATCAACATTACACACACTTTTCTCCGGTTTCATTTGCAATGCTCTACGGATGGGTTGTTACAAGCGTTTTTTATATTTGGATGTATAAAATAAGTGTAAATATAGGAAATAATAAATTTAAGTATTTATTTGCATATGCAATATTGGCCTCCTTTGCTGGAGCAACTCTTCTAGTGGATAGTAAGGTGTGGATTATAATTGGTTACTTTTCTGGGGTTGCATTTACTAAAAAAAATAGTAAATGAATATAATTTGTTGGATTCTTAATGAAACTTTGGTCAACTATAGTTAGTAAAATTTCATCAATTCGCAATTTGAAGTTAATCACATTTGATAGGTTTTTTTTCGTATTATTTTCTATTTTTCTATCATTGAGGGTTTTTTTTATTAATTGGATTGCCGGTGCTGAGTTTTTGGGTTCATATTTCTTTCTAGTTTCATTATCTGTGCCGTTGTCTTTTATTATGGGTGGAGCAATCGAAGTTAACCTTATTTCTAAATTTGTACGATCAGAGCCTACGGCAATATTGGAAGATTACATTTGTGCGCAAAATAGCGTAATTTATTTTACTACACCTGTTTTATTATTTGGGGCTTTGTGGGCGAATTCTATGGTGCTTTATTTATTAGCTATAGCACTTGCAAATTTGTCACTTGTTTCATGCATTTCGATTTCAAGGACGTTTAGTGAGTTAAAGCTAACGAATGCTACTGGAATTCGCTTTATTTTTGTTTTTATATTTTCGTTATTAGGTGCTAAGTATGACAATATAGCTATTGTTATTTTGGGTGATTATTTTGCTTCTTTGATGATATTCAAATGGTTGCTTGCTAAGAAATTAAATATCACTTTCCCTAAAAACTTTAACCCATATAGCAAATTTTCATTTCCATATGCTGCAAATTCATTATTTCAAGGGGTTGATAAAATAGTTCTTGGGCTCTTTTCAAGCGCAGCTGTTGGGCAGCTGGTATTAATACAATCCTTTGTATCATATGGAAGTTATTTAAATGGACTGATTAATAATTTTTTATATACATTTCGACCTAAAAATTTAAATTTTATCTCATCAATGTTCGTATTAATTAGTATTGTTTGTGCGCTATTTGTTCTTATTTTTATGCGCAGTTTGTCATTCGATCTATTTATTCCAATTCAAATTTTTCTTATATTTATATTGTCGGCGTTGAACTTTGCCGAATATGAATCCAATGCTATTGGAGTGCCTTTTACTGTAGTGTGGCAGACAATGATTCAAATTATTTCATTTTTAATGATTATTTTCATTGTGGGTTTTGATTCATATCAAAAGTTGATTGTTGCAACTCTATTTTCAGTTACTATGAAGTATTTTCATTTTCTTGTTATAAAAAGGACCAAAGATGTTTAACGACAAAATATTATTAATTACCGGAGGCACCGGTTCGTTTGGTAACGCTGTATTGCGTCGTTTTATTAATTCTGACTTTAAAGAGATTCGTATTTTTAGTCGTGATGAAAAGAAACAAGACGATATGCGAAAGAAATACAGAAATTCAAAACTCAAATTTTATGTGGGAGATGTGCGAGATTATCAGTCAGTAATAAGTGCTACAAGAGGCGCTCATTTCATTTTTCATGCCGCAGCCTTGAAGCAGGTTCCATCATGCGAGTTTCACCCTCTGGAAGCAGTCAAAACTAATGTGCTAGGTACCGAAAATGTGTTGGAAGCTGCCATCAACTCTGGCGTTGAACGAGTTATATGTCTTAGCACAGATAAAGCCGTGTATCCAATTAACGCTATGGGTATAAGTAAGGCAATGATGGAAAAGGTCGTCGTTGCAAAATCACGAATATCCAAGCAAACGATTATATGTGCAACAAGATATGGTAATGTTATGGCTTCAAGGGGGTCTGTGATTCCCTTGTTTATTCAACAGATACGTAGAGGGCAGCCTATTACAATTACAGATCCAGATATGACTCGATTCATGATGACACTGGAAGATGCAGTTGACTTGGTTTTGTTTGCCTTTACGCATGGACTTCCAGGTGATATCTATGTACAAAAGGCTCCTGCGGCAACGGTCGAAACTTTAGCTGAGGCTTTAAAGGATATTGTCGGAGTTCCTGACCATCCTGTTAACACTATCGGTACGCGCCATGGTGAAAAGCTTTTCGAAGTACTTTTAAGTCGCGAAGAAATGGTTATCGCTGAAGATTTAGGTGGCTATTATCGTGTGCAGCCAGATTTGCGCGACCTTAACTATAAGATGTATGTAGAACAGGGCGATTCCAAAATTTCTGAATCAGTTGATTATAACTCACATAATACTGCTAGATTAGATTTTGCCGGTATGCAGGAATTGTTGAAAAAATTAGATTTTGTACAAGGTCTTTTATCCGGTAATTATGTAGAGCCAGAGGAGTAAAAATTCGTGATGCAAAGCACTTGCCGTGTACTTGTTACAGGCGCCAATGGTTTTATTGGTAAAAATTTGATGGTACGCCTAAATGAGTTCTCAGTTTTTACTGTAACAACTTTTACACGTGGAGATGACGTTAGTTCGTTGCCAGCTTTATTATCTAATGTGGATGCTGTTGTACATTTGGCAGGTGTGAACCGACCACAAGATGAGCGCGATTTTGCTGTCGTCAATAAGGGGCTGACAGAGATACTATGCGATGCTATCAGATATGAGGCAGTAACAAGTGGGCGAAAAATCCAGCTGATATTGGCGTCATCAATGCAGGCTAGTCATGATAATGCATATGGCCGCAGTAAACTCAGCGCAGAGATTGCTGCTAATGCTCTTTCTGTTGATGTTGGTAATTCAGTAGTCGTCTTCAGGCTACCTGGTGTGTTTGGCAAGTGGTGCAAACCCAACTACAACTCTGTGGTAGCCACTTTTTGCTATAATATAGCAAGGGACTTGCCAATTAAAGTAAATGATCCGATGGCTGCATTGAGGCTAGTATATGTGGATGACGTGGTGAGCGCCTTGATTGCTGCATTGCAGTCGTCACCGCCGGGAGCGGTCCTAACTATTGTCCAACCTGAATTCAATATTACATTGGGTGATCTAGCGGCGCAGATTAGAGCTTTTGCTTCATCGCGAGTTAACTTGATGATTGAGCGCGTTGGCGCTGGTTTGGTGCGTGCACTCTATTCCACCTATGTAAGTTATCTTCCAAAAGAGAATTTCAGTTATAGTGTCCCGCAATTTTCTGATTCGCGTGGGGTTTTTGTTGAAATGCTAAAAACACTCGACAGTGGACAATTCAGCTACTTTACTGCGCACCCGGGCGTTACTAGAGGCGGCCATTACCATCATTCTAAGACAGAGAAGTTTTTGGTTATTAAAGGTCAAGCACTCTTCCGCTTTCGCAACCTGTTGACTAATGAGCAGTTACAGATACGAACATCAGGTGAAAATCCTCAAGTTGTAGACACAATCCCAGGTTATGTACACGACATTACTAATTTAGGTAATGAAGAAATGGTCGTAATGTTGTGGGCTAATGAGATCTTCGATCGCGAGCGAACCGATACATTTAATAGTGAAATTTAACTAAAATGAAAAAACTTAAATTAATGACAGTTATTGGGACTCGTCCGGAGATTATTCGACTATCGCGCGTACTGCCTGCGCTTGATATGAGTTGTGACCATGTCCTAGTGCATACTGGTCAGAACTACGACTATGAACTAAACCAAGTTTTTTTTGATGATTTGGGTCTGCGTAAGCCTGACCATTTTCTTAATAGTGCTGAAGCCAGCACAGGGCCCGCGAACACCATTGGCAATCTCATCACCGCCGTAGATGAGGTATTAGCTCAGATTCAGCCAGATGCAATGTTGGTTCTTGGCGACACCAATAGTTGCTTGTCGGTCATTCCTGCCAAGAGGCGGAAAGTTCCCATATTTCATATGGAAGCCGGCAACCGTTGTTTTGATCAGCGAGTACCAGAAGAAACCAACCGTCGCATTGTGGATCACACGGCTGATATAAATCTAACATACAGCTCTATCGCTCGCGAATATCTGTTAAGAGAAGGCTTCCCTCCCGACCAGGTAATTAAGATAGGTAGTCCAATGTACGAAGTACTACACTATTATTCGTCACAGATTAACGCATCAAAGGTTTTGAGCCATCTCGGATTGCAGCAAGGTCATTACTTTCTGGTGAGTGCCCACCGAGAAGAAAACATCGAATCAGATGTGTCTTTTGGCAAGCTAGTGGCCGTTTTAAACTTGCTGGCCGAAGAGCATAGTTTGCCCGTGTTAGTGTCTACCCACCCTCGGACGAGGAGACGGGTGGAAGAAACGCAGACCAAATTTCACCCATTAGTATCTCTTGTGAAGCCCTTGGGGTTTTTTGATTATGTGAATCTTCAGATTAATTCTAGGGCAGTTCTATCGGATAGTGGTACGATAAGCGAAGAGTCTTCAATTTTGAATTTCCCTGCTTTAAATCTTCGAGAAGCGCATGAGCGGCCTGAAAGCATGGAGGAGGCTACTGTTATGTTGGTAGGTTTAGAGATAGAACGTGTTAGACAAGGGTTGACAATTCTTGCGGGGCAAAAACGTGGAAATGTACGACATTTGAGTTTGGTGCAAGATTACAGTGCTTATAATGTAAGTGAAAAGGTGGTACGTATTGTTCATAGCTACACTGATTATGTCAACAGAGTAGTGTGGAGGAAAAGTGCTTCGTAATATGAACAGAAATATAGGATCAATTTAATTGAATAAAAAATCTTCAATCTTGATGCTTACTCAATGGTTTAATCCTGAGCCCAATGAAAAAGGGCTGAGTTTTGCAAAAGGACTTTTAAACAAAGGGTACGAAGTTGAGGTTTTGACTGGATTTCCTAATTATCCTGGTGGGCGTATATATTCAGGATATAAATTAAAATTATATCAGAGAGAAAATATTGACGGGGTTAAAGTTTCAAGAGTATTTCTTTACCCGAGTCATGATCAATCTGTAATTAAAAGAATTATAAATTATTTTAGTTTCATTGTGAGTTCTTTGTTGTACTATATTCTGAATCCTGCGTGTGCGCCTAGCTTAATATATGCATACCATCCGCCAATTACAGTTGGACTTTGCGCTTTAATTATGGGTAAATTAAGAAAAATACCTGTTGTATATGATGTGCAGGATATGTGGCCTGACACACTGAAGGCGAGTGGAGTCATAAATAATAAATACATATTGGGTTTTATTAATATAATTTGTATGTGGGTGTACAACAGAGTTGACAAGTTGGTGGTTTTATCGCCTGGCTTCAAAAAATTATTAATTACGCGCGGCGTTCCTGCTAATAAAATTTCGGTGATATATAATTGGGCAGACGAAGAAGTCTTAAAAGTAAAAGAATGGAAATCTTCAATTGAAATTCAAACAAAAGATGGAATGGAGTTTCTCTATGCTGGAAACATGGGGGCGGCACAAAAATTAGAGACGTTAATTTTGGCTGCTGAAAAGTTACAGCAATGGGGGTCAAGATCTAGAATCTTAATGTTAGGATCTGGAATAGAATTGAATAACTTAAAGAAAATTGTTTTAGAAAAAAATCTTAATAATGTATCTTTCTTGCCGCAAGTTCAAATGTGCGAAGTTGGAAAATATATAATATCTAGTGATGTTGCAATTATTCATCTGAAGAATGACGGTCTTTTTGAAATTACGATCCCCTCGAAAACACAAGCGTTCCTTGCGTTTGGAAAGCCAATTTTAATGGGTGTTAAGGGTGATGCAGCTAATCTTGTTAAAGTGCCTAATGCGGGGATATGTACAGAGCCCGAAGACTACATGGCTATGGCTAAGGCTATTTTGAAATTTGAAAAAATGCCAATGAATCAAATTCGTGAAATGGGGCTTCGTGGCTTAGAATATTATAGCAAGAATCTATCATTCGATGTGGGTGTTTCTGAGTTTTCAAGTGTGTTCGATACAGTAATACGCGAGTACAAAGAGACTTAAAGTATGATTAGTAGATTGAAATCGTTATACGAAAAAGTAAAAAAATATGGACTGATTTTTTCGATAGAATATGCAGTTGATTCTTTCATCTTTGACTTCTTGTATGGCACCAATACGTCAGGAAAAGTAGATATAGTTGATTTCCCCCAAAATTTGCCGAACTTAAGGAATGGTGTTGGATACCAAGCAGCATTGCTGTCTGAAATACGATGGGCGCATACGTATTTATTTTGTAATTTGAAAAACTTTGACGAGTTCCATTTTGTTGATATTGGTTGTGGAAAGGGCAGAGCCCTAATTCGTTGGAGCCAGTTGAATATAAAAGAAAGATGCATACAGCATGTTTCTGGAATTGAGTATAATAAGGACCTGTATGACGTTGCAAGAGTTAATCATGCGATTGTATTTAAGGGGTCTGCAGGTAATATATATTTTTCAGATGCAACTAAAATAAATTATGAGATGTTTGGTGAAAGATTAATGTTATTCATATTTAATTCTTTTGACGATAAAATTTTTCAAATAATTCTTGATAATATCACCCAAAGTGAGGTCTATCTGGTATATGTGAATCCTGTGTGGGGTGATCTTGTTTCTTCTTGTGGATATGAGTTGGTGGCCAAGTCAGATAGATCTATATCTACAGCGCGCACTAATATATATAAAAAAATATCAATTTAATTTGTAAAAATTAAGGTACTCCTTGCGATTGCTTTTAAAATAAGGTGGGGCAATATGCCGCAGTCAATAATGGTGATAAATAATAGTGAGAATAAGCTTGCTGAATTTCTATCTTTGTCTGGATCGCGCGTTATAAATGTAGATAATATTTCGTGGCAAGTTTTAAACGGATTTGTAATGCCGTGCTATTTGCCGCACTGTATCCCAGATATATCATATTTCAATGCAAAAAATGCATGCAAGTTGAGTGGCAGTTTATTCGTTCGATGGACTGGTGATTTTGGTAAGACTAGATTATCCAGCTGGTGGTTTATCATATACGAGGGATATTACAGTTTAGAAAATTGTAAAAGTAAAACACGTTGGCAAGTTAACAAGGGAAATAAGCGATTGCTCGCAAGAAAGCTAGAAGCTGAAGAGGTTCTAGCTCAGGGCTACGATGTATGCAAAAGAGCATGTGAAAGGTATGGAGATAGATCCTTCCTCGTTTCGCGGGAGCATTTCAGATTAAGGATCAATGCATCGACACAGTTTCCCGGCATTGTTGAATACTTTGGAGTTTTTAATGGTTTGCAGCTGGTCGCTCTTGCTGAGAATTTGGTTCAAGATAATGCTGTTTTTTGGGAGTCGATATGGTTCGATCCAGCAGAGCTTAAAAATCATTCAAGTTATGTTTTGACGGACTTTATGTTGAATCATTATATAAATGAGCGTAAATTTACATATGTTTCTGATGGGAGCAGGAGCATCTATCACAATACTAATTTTCAGTTATTTCTTATTGAAAAATTCGGTTTCAAGAAGCAATATACTAAACTATACTTTTATTATAGCCCATTATTTTTTGTGCTCGTATCGTTGTTGTTCCCACTTAGAAAAGTATTTCACGCCATAGCTAGAGTCACTAGTGTAATTTTTTTAAGAAAACTTTCAAGTATTTTGCTGCAGGAGGAGATTAGGAGGGCGAATTAATGTCATATATGTTTAAGATGTTATTTAAATGTTTTCTTTGATTCGTCGTTGAAGTGAAAGTCGTATGGACTAGCGATGTAGTGCGAAATAACAATTGTTGAGCCTTTTATGGCCTTTGGAGGGTAATTTTTAATCGTAATATACTTTATTTTTCGTGGTTTAGAAATGAAATTCCAAGGATGGTAATATATGTTTGTGAAGCGTTTATTTGACCTGGCTGCTTCTTTTCTGGGTTTGATTTTTTGCTCCTGGTTGATTGTCTTGTGTTGGTTAATAGCCTCTATCGATACAGGTTCAAATGGCTTTTTTCGGCAGGTACGAGTTGGGCGGCATGGTAAAACCTTTAAGGTGCTTAAAATAAAAACCATGAAGCCTGACTCTAGATGGACGACTACAATTACTACATCCAATGACACTCGCATTACAAAAATTGGTTCTTTTTTTCGTAAAACGAAGTTAGATGAGTTGCCTCAGCTCTGGAATGTGTTTGTTGGCGAGATGAGTTTTGTAGGGCCAAGACCAGATGTCCCCGGCTACGCGGACAAATTGGAACTGAATGTACAAAAAATATTGCTTTCAGTGCGACCTGGAATTACCGGGCCAGCTAGCCTTGCATATCGTAATGAGGAGCAAATTTTAGCTGCTCAAAAAGATCCAAAACATTTTAATGATGTAGTCATATATCCAGATAAGGTGAGAATTAATCTAGATTACATAGCTAATTGGCGATTCAGTACGGACATGTATTATATTATGCTAACATTTTTGGATTAGTTATGCTTAACACATTATTTTCTCCATGGCCGAGTTTTACGCTCGAAGAATTGAATGCAGTAAATCGTGTTCTGATGAGTAATAAGGTAAACTATTGGACCGGTACGGAATGCCGCCAGTTTGAAGATGAATTTAGTAGGTGGGTTGGCACTAGACACGCAGTAGCTCTATCGAATGGAACTCTGGCACTAGACGTTGCGCTAAAGGCTTTGAACATAGGACCAGGTGATGAGGTGGTGGTAACCCCTCGTACCTTTATTGCGAGTGTGTCGTGTGTGGTAAACGCAGGAGCAATCCCAGTATTTGCAGATGTGGATGCAAATAGCGGAAACATAACCGCTCAGACAATCGCTGCCGTACTAACACGTAAAACAAAAGCTGTTATTTGTGTGCATTTGGCGGGCTGGCCATGTGATATGGATCCCATCATGGATTTGGCAATAGAGCATGGCCTCAAAGTAATTGAGGACTGCGCGCAGGCCCATGGCGCAAGCTACAAGGGGCGTAAAGTTGGCAGCATCGGTCATGTGGGGGCCTGGAGCTTTTGCCAAGACAAGATCATGACCACCGGTGGCGAAGGGGGGATGGTTACTACCAACGAAGAAGCCTTGTGGCGCTCGATGTGGGCCTTCAAAGATCACGGTAAGAGCTACGATGCAGTTTACGAGCGCCATCACCCTGCTGGTTTTCGCTGGTTACACGAAAGCTTTGGCACTAATTGGCGAATGCTGGAAATGCAAGCGGCTATTGGTCGCATCCAACTGCGGCGAATGGCTGACTGGACTGCTCGTCGTCGGGCGCATGCGGCAGCCTTGGCCCGGGCTCTGAAGCCTTTTGATTCCGTGAATGGTCCAGCCAGGCTGCCGCTGCTGGGATGTGCTGGTGCAAAGGGGTGCGCCGATGCAAATGCCTGTAGCAAAGGTTGTACGCATGGCCACTACAAGTTCTATGCCTATGTGCGGCCGCAAAATTTTGCTCCAGGTTGGAGTCGAGACCGTATTATCGAAGCTATTAACGCTGAAGGTGTACCCTGCTACCAGGGAAGCTGTTCTGAGGTCTACCAAGAAAAAGCGTTTGATGGAACTGGATGGCGCCCTGCGCAACGTTTGCCAGTTGCAAGTGAGCTAGGCGAGACATCGTTGATGTTCCTTGTTCACCCAACACTGACAGATGCAGAAATTTCAAAAACTTGCTTAGTCATTCGGCAGGTAATGAGTCAAGCGTCAAAGTACTAAGGTCTGCATCTGTTCAATTCTTGGGCAAACACGATCAGCAATAAGATCACGGTATTGGTTTTAGCCGTGCAGCTAGTAGGCGTAATTTTTGGAATAATTACATTAGCCTTTAATAAGACATTTCCGTCACCTACTGGCGTCAAACACTTGTAGATGTGTTGAACAATATACTCACTGAGCCCTGCTCTTCGGGTAAGTGCCTTGCAAATTCTTGAGATGCTCCTTTCACGCAAACCACGATGATTGATCCTAGTAACCTGATTCTTCTATAAATCTTCCCTCATGTTGATTTGTGGGGCAGATAAACAGTGTTGCAGCGCTTTAGTCGCGTCAGATGTCCGCTATAACTTAACTGCCCTTACACACGATTGTTCAAACGAAAAGTTAACAAACATTAATGACTAACAAATTCATTAAGCGAAGCCTCCTATCGGCACCACGCTTACTCAAGCAGATTATTGTTCTAGGTCTGGATGTGGTCATGGCCGTATTTAGCGCTCTGGTTCCGCTAGCACTGCGCCTAGAGGACGAATTAAAGTTTGGCTGGGGGCTTTGCGTGTTTTTGCTGTCAAGTATCTTGATTGCGGTGCCAGTGTTCAGGTTCTTTGGCCTTTACAGGTCAATCTTTCGCTATTCTGGATTGGAGGTGGTTTACGCTCTCAACAAGGCAATTATTGTATATACAGTGCTGTTCGTGTTGTTGTTCACTGTAGTAGGTGTGAACGGTGTGCCGCGCTCTATGGGGTTAGCCCAGCCAATGCTTTTTGCCTTTTTGGTTATGAGCTCACGTCTGTTTGCGCACTACTGGCTCGGTGGCATTGGCTTGAAATCACGCATTCAACAAGCCCGAGCGGTATTGATCTACGGTGCTGGAGCGGCAGGTCGGCAGCTGGCAAATAGTATCTATCATTCGCAAGAGCTGGTCACGGTAGGCTATGTAGACGATGATGAGCGATTGCACGGGCAGTACCTTAATGGCCTGCAGATCTTTGGCCCACAAGATGTGGCCGAGGTGGTGGTGAACAAAAATGTCAGCGAGATTTACTTGGCCTTGCCCTCTGTCGCCCGCAGTCGGCGCAATGAGATCATTGCACTGCTCAAGCCGTTACCTGCCAAGGTGTTGACCTTGCCCAGTTTGATGGATCTGACCAGCGGCAAGGTCGCAGTTTCTGACCTCACGGAGCTGGACATTGAAGACCTTTTAGGGCGCGAATCTGTGGCTCCCAGTCCGCGCATGCTAACCAAAAACATCACGGGTAAGACAGTCATGGTTACCGGTGCAGGTGGTTCGATTGGCTCAGAGCTGTGTAGACAAATTGTAAAGGCTGCACCTGCAGTGCTGCTACTTGTCGAGATGACTGAGTTCGCGCTTTATGACATAGAGCATGAATTGCAAAAAATGGTTTCTGACGTATTCATGGGAAATGTGCAGTTGGTGTCATTACTGGCAAACGTGCGTGATACTTCGCGCTTGGACGAAATTTTGTGCACTTGGAAACCGCATACGATTTATCATGCGGCAGCATATAAGCATGTGCCCTTGGTTGAATACAACCCAGCAGAAGGTGTGAAGAATAATGTATTGGGCACGCTCAATGCTGCGCTATTGGCTGCCAAACATGAAGTAGGAGCCTTTGTGTTGATCAGCACCGACAAGGCGGTCCGGCCCACCAATGTTATGGGGGCGAGCAAAAGATTGGCCGAGATGATTCTGCAGGCGCAAGCTTTGCTCATGTCTGAATCGGATGGTAAGACGTGTTTCAGTATGGTGAGGTTTGGCAATGTGCTGGGTTCTTCAGGCTCGGTCGTGCCGCTGTTTCGTAGGCAAATCAAAGATGGCGGCCCCATCACATTGACGGATGAGCGAATCACCCGTTACTTCATGACCATTCCCGAGGCCGCGCAACTGGTGATTCAGGCTGGCGCTATGGCCAGCGGCGGTGATGTATTTGTGCTGGATATGGGGGATCCAGTAAAGATTGCTGATTTGGCTAAGCGCTTGATAGAGTTATCGGGTTTGAGTGTTAGAGAAGATGCAAATCCTAATGGGGACATTGAAATTAAAGTTACAGGGTTGCGACCCGGTGAAAAGCTCTATGAAGAACTGTTGATTGGCGACAATCCTTTGCCTACGGCGCATAGCCGGATTATGAAAGCCCGTGAAGACTTTTTACCGTGGGATGTATTGCAAGCTAAGCTAAGCGATCTTGAGTTGGCATTAGACTCCAATGACGTACCTTTGATTCTTGCAAAGCTAAAAGATCTGGTGCCTGGCTACCAAACAGAGGGATTAGTGGCGGACTGGGTGTGGTTGACTTGTCAACAGGGAAATAAAGAGCAACGTTGATTAAGCAAATGGAAATAAAAATTAGTTCAATTAGGGCGTGTTGGTTGAGAGTCATGCCATTCGGGTTGGGTGTTGGAACTTTGCTGTCAATCAGTACCAACCTGCGTATGAACTTCTTTCCTGTCGGGCCTGGTGAGCTGTTGCTGGCAGCGTTCGCTGCTGTCGGAGTGTTTTACAGCAAGCCTAGGCAGCTATGGAAAATGCCTGTGGTTTTGTTTTGGCTCGTTGCATCAATCGGTATGTTGCTAGGGGCTTGGTTCGGCACACAACAAGGTGGGCTGGCAATGCACCATAAGATGGCATATGCATTTACGGCCACTGTCACGGTGGGATTGGTGGCGCTGCTGGCGGAGCTTAGTGATGCTGCTTTTCGCAGAGTTATTTACTGGATATGCACGCTTACAGCCATTAGCTTGTGGTTTGGTTTTGTAGTGTATCTCTCGGGGGATGCTGTGCTCGCGCAAAAACTGCACATGGCCGATGCAGGTGATGTGCGTTACTCCGGGTGGTCAATCAACCCCAACCAGTTAGCGCTCTTTTTTGTTCCGTTGCCAGTGTGGTTGGCCGCTTTTTGGCGTGGTTTTGTCAAACCAACGCGTTGGCAAATGGCTGGATTTGGGTTGTTGTTGTTTGCGCTGATGCTGATGGGCCTATTGGTGCGCAGTGACGGTTTGTTTGTTGTGTGGGTGTTTGAGTTTGTGATTTTGATCGTGCTGCGCCTACGTTGGGAGAGGAGAGCCAGCCGCATGTCGCTCTTCGGTTATGCGCTGATCATGGTGCTGTGTGTATTTTTGGTAAAAACATTTGCGCATGGCGAGGTCCGCAAGTCGGTGCGCTGCGCTGTCGAAACCTTAAGTCAAGGCGAAGGGTTCTGGTCTGCTAAGTGCTATGACGGACAAGCTTATCAAGACCAAGAGGCTTTTCGTATTGGGTTCAGCAACCCGGTAGAAAAAACGGGTGTGCGCGAAGAGCTTTGGAAGCATGGCTTGCAGTCCTGGTTGGCATCCCCTTTGGTCGGCTCTGGGCCTGGTGAGTATTCGTGGCACTATATCGACGCCAACGGTGGGCGATCAGAAATTATGGAATCGCACAACATCACCATCGATATGCTCACACAAGGCGGTCTATTGGCTGGTGCTTCATGGTTAGCTCTAGTGTCGTACCTGCTCATACATGCTTGGCGCATTCGAGACTCTTACACTTTCAGCGTGGTGTTGATGATGGCGGCCTTCACTTTTTTTCATAACACGCGACAACCGTATTTTTGGTTTGTATTGGCCATGTCATACGAAGCCATACGCAGAAAGCTTTTTGTATCGAAAACAATCGACAAGGCTTGATGCCTAAGCCGCACGCCGCACTCCCCGCGCTGGTTGGGCAAATGCTCTTGATGAGCTTGCTTGGCTTGTCGGGGGTTATCTTCGTACCTGTGTTGTTGCGCTGGGTAGATGTACAGCTGATGGCTACCGTGTTGGTGGCGCAAGTGTATGTGTATTATTTGGTAGTGTTTGTGCAGTTTGGGTTAGGTTGGAGCGGACCAGCAGCATTGGCTCGGGCCGCAAGCCCTGCGGCTGTAGCGCTGATCTGGCGCAGTACTGTCAAGGCCAAGCTATGTCTGTTGGTGGGGCCTGCCGCACTTGTGTTTGGTGTGGGCTATGCCTGTTTAGCAAGTGGGCAGTGGCACTTGCTATGGTTTGTGCTGTTGCTAGCAGCAAGTGCACTCAATTCAAACTGGTTTTTACAAGCGCAGTACGACTTTTACTCAAGTGTTGGCTATGCGGCTCTGGGCGTAGGAGCTAGCACGCTCATGCTAAGCTCAGGGGCAAACTGGCATGCGCTAGACGGTACATGGGTGGTGTTGATACTGGTGATGCCGCAAGTGTGCCTAGGTGTGGGCTCTTGGTGGCGTGCGTGCCAATCATGTGCAAATACGGCTATCTGCGCCGAATCTGCCGCGGTGTTAAACAGTCTGAGCATGCTGCGCAAAGATACGCCTTTGGTGGCGTCGCAATTGTTGCTTCTGGCCTCTACAACATCGGGCACATTGGTAGTGAGCGGACTGGCCAATGAAAACACAACAGCCGCTTATGCGGCAACGGAGAAGTTTTTTAACTTGAGCGCCACGGTGTTGGTGGGTTTGTACATGGCGATGTACCCACGCTTTGCAGATTGGTTTTATTTAAAGCGAGCTGTGTATTGGCAAAAAACAAAGCACTTGATGCTATCTGCTTTGATGGGCGGGGTGTTGTTGGTCGCGCTTTTGCACCAATACGGATCGTGGCTCATGGCGGTGTATTTACCAGAGACTTTGGCGCAAGAGGTGCTGCCCGTGTTGCTACCTTTTGCCTTGTGGCTTGGGCTGTGCATCAGCCAACATGTGCTGACCAGTTATTTGGTACTTGCCGAGCGCAACCACATGGTGCTGTTGGCTAATGCTGCGGTGCTGGCCGTGACGGTGTTAGTTGGCTACCCCTTAGCGCGCCACAACCCCGTGGCTTGGGTGTATGGCATGATAGCGGGACAAGTGCTGGCCTTGGTGTGGCTGTTGCAGTTGTATTGCAAAGATCGAAAAGATCAAGTGGTGCCAGCATGAAAATTTTGCACATAACCGAGTCGCTGGGGGCGGGGGTGGGGTATTTTCTGGTACTCGCTACACGTGGCCAAGTCGCGGCAGGGCACGAGGTAGTACTGGCGCATTCCATTAGGTCCGATACACCTGTGGAACACCTCGATACGCAGTTCGTACATGTGCCTAATCGCATTGTAGTGCCGATGGTGAAACCTGTGTCTTTGCTAAAAGATGCACACAGCGTTTGGCACTTGATGCGACTGATGCGGCAAGAACAACCGGATGTGATTCACTTGCATTCATCCAAAGCCGGTGTCCTAGGGCGCGTGGCTGCATGGTTGGTGGGTAGTCCTGCGCAGATTTTTTATTCGCCACATGGGTTTGCTTTTTTGAGGCAAGACGTTTCCAAGCTCAAGCGGAAGCTGTATTTGGTGTTTGAGCAAGTGGCAACCAAGCTTGGCGGCACATTGGTTGCTTGCTCTGGCTCAGAGGCAGAGTTGGCCGTGGACAAGGTTTGCCACCCGCATGTGCACTTGGTAGAAAATGCCACTGACTTTAACGAGGTGCAGTTGTCGGCAGGCAGTGCCGATAGCTGTGTCAATGTGTTAAACGCTGGGCGTTTGTGTTACCAAAAAGGGCCATGGCGTTTTGCCGCGGTAGCGCAAGCATGCACAGATTTAGCCGCGCGTTTTGTTTGGTTGGGAGATGGTGATTGGGCGCTGAGCTCGGCACCTGCCCGTTCACCTAATTTGCAAATCACGGGATGGCTTACTCACACAGAAGTAGTCAATCACTTAGCGCAAGCCGATGTGTTTTTGATGCCGTCGTTGTGGGAGGGCATGCCGTTGGCTTTGATCGAAGCCCAAGCCGCAGGTGTACCTGCGGTGGTGCCCAATGTGGCGGGGTGCCGTGATGTGGTGCAAGATGGGGTCACGGGTTTTGTGTGCAACACCGATGAAGACTTGTGCGCCCGCACGCGTGAGCTGATACAAGACACCGCTTTGCGCAAACGCATGGGAGCCAATGCAGCTCGTATAGCGCACACACGGTTTTCCGTGGCGAGAATGAATGATGAGTTGCTACTTTTGTATGCCAATTACCCATGGGCCTTGAAGTGAAAGTCACCTCTTCCATAACGCCTTATGTCGTGAAGTTAGTGGATGCTGCGCTAATTTTAGTAGCAGCTTATTTGGCCTTGCATGCCCGCCGGTTTTTAGATCTGCCCACAGAAATGCCAGTCAAGTTCATCACAGGCTATGATGGTTTGGGTTTGATTGGTGCGTTGCTGTTCACGTTTTTTTCCGGTCGTGTATCTGGCTCGTGGCGTGCTGAGCAAATGCCCGCCATGTTGGCAAAGCTCACCGCGCGGTGGTGCATGGTGGGAGGGGTGTTGTTGCTTTGGTTGTTTGCATTCAAGGTGTCGCAAGAGTTTTCACGGGCGTGGTTTGCCTTGTGGATGGTGTCTGCGGTGGCGTTGATGTGGCTAGGTCGTATCGCCATTTATTTGGTACTTCGCAGTTTGCGAGAGCAAGGCATTGGCCTGCGGAAATTGGCGTTGGTAGGCTCGGATGCGGCCATTGCCTGCTTGCAAGCACGCATGTATTCGTCAGGTTGGTCTGGCTATGAAGTGTCGCAAGTGGTGAATACAGATGATACGGCTCGACTCGAAGCGCTGGCGGTATTGTCGATGGATGAGATTTGGATCACCTTGCCACTCGGGGATTCGCAGGCGATGCAACATGCCTTGCATGCCATGCGCCACAGTGCTGCTTCAATTCGGTTGGTGCCTGATTTGTTGACCTTGCGGCTAATCAACCACGGCATGACTGAAGTGATGGGTGTGCCGATGTATGACGTATCAACCTCGCCCATGACAGGGATGAACCAACTGCTGAAGTGGCTAGAAGATAAAGTTTTATCGTCGCTGATATTGACGCTTATCAGCCCTGTCATGTTGGTTGTTGCGTTGGGGGTCAAGCTGAGCTCGCCTGGGCCCGTGTTTTACAGGCAAGAGCGGGTAGGTCTTAACAACCGCTCGTTTGAAATGCTGAAGTTTCGCTCGATGCCGGTTGATGTAGAAAAAGACGGTATTCGTTGGGGCGGTGCGACCAATAAAACCACCACATGGTTTGGGCAATTCATCCGCCAAACCAGTCTAGACGAGTTACCTCAGTTTTTGAATGTGTTGCGGGGCGATATGTCTATCGTCGGGCCTCGCCCTGAGCGGCCAATGTTTGTGGAGCAATTCAAAGAAGAAATTCCAGATTACATGAAAAAGCACTTGGTGAAGGCCGGTATCACCGGATGGGCCCAGGTGCATGGCTGGCGTGGTGACACAGACTTGAAAACGCGCATTGAGTTTGATCTGTACTACATAGAAAACTGGTCGATTTGGCTTGACTTGAAAATCATTGCCTTGACGCTGTTCAAAGGAATTTTGAGCAAAAATGCTCGCTGATGAAATTTAAAAGAGAAACGCATGGCAATTTTGGTGACGGGCTGCGCTGGCTTTATTGGTAGTAACTTTGTTCATGCTTGGTTGAAGTCAACCGATGAGTTGGTCATTAATTTAGACAAGCTCACTTATGCGGGTAATTTGGCTAATTTGAAATCCGTTGAGGGTGACAAGCACCACCTCTTTGTACAAGGTGACATTGGTGATAGTGCCTTGGTTAGCCAATTACTTGCCGACAACACCCCTCGTGCCGTGCTGAATTTTGCGGCTGAAAGTCATGTGGACCGCTCAATTCACGGGCCTAGAGACTTTATTCAAACCAATGTGCTGGGTACTTTCAATTTGCTTGAGAGTGTGCGGGCCTATTGGCAAGGCCTGGCCGAGGCAGAAAAAAAAGCTTTCCGGTTTTTGCACGTCTCCACCGATGAGGTGTACGGGACGCTGGCGCCTACTGATCCTGCATTTGCAGAAACCAACGCGTTCGAACCCAACAGCCCCTACTCAGCCAGCAAAGCTGCCAGTGACCACTTGGTGCGCGCATGGCACCATACCTATGGCTTGCCCGTACGGGCCTGCAACTGCAGCAATAACTATGGGCCTTATCGGGTTCCAGAAAACTGGATTCCCTTGGTCATTCACAACGCCTTGGCGGGT
>JACCDN010523259.1_pt1 | contig 35997 bp, 34 predicted proteins | sample 7441691 | NCBI WGS metagenome assembly JACCDN01 (sample SAMN15323439, study PRJNA562643) | freshwater metagenome | isolation source: river surface water | place: USA:Blue River Watershed | collected 2017-08-16
CAATTCCTATTCGATCTTTGTAAGTATTTATGACACAAGAACCTAAAAATAATAAGTTTCAGAGCATTAAAGGCTTTTACGATATTCTTCCTGAATTCACGCCCTTATGGCAAAAGCTTGAAGACACTGCACGCCATGTTTTATCTCAATACGGATATCGCAATATTCGTATGCCGATTGTTGAACCAACAGACTTATTTATTCGTAGTGTAGGTGAGCATACGGACATCGTAGAAAAAGAAATGTATTCTTGGGAGGATGCGTTGAATGGCGACCGTCTTACCTTGCGGCCTGAAGGTACTGCTGGTTGTGTTCGTGCTGTCGTTGAGCACAGTTTGACTTATAACGGTCCGCAGCGCTTATGGTATACAGGCCCGATGTTTAGGCACGAAAATGTACAAAAAGGGCGTCAGCGGCAATTTCATCAAATCGGCGCAGAGGCTTTTGGTTTTGATGGACCTGATGTTGATGCGGAACAAATTATTCTGTTAGCCCGTTTATGGCGTGCTTTGGGAATTGTAGATGTTGAATTGCAACTCAATAGCATTGGTGATGCTGAAGAACGTGCTGAATTTAGAAAAGCTCTAATTGCTTATTTTGAGCAGCATACGGAGTTGTTGGATGAAGATGCTAAGCGTCGTCTTCATAGCAATCCATTGCGTATTTTGGATAGTAAGAATCCACGTATGGAGAACATGATTGAAAATGCGCCTAAATTAATGGATTGTTTGGGGGATGAAACCCGCGCACATTTTGCTGGTCTATGTAAACAGTTGGATGCTGCAGGCATTCAATATAAGCTTAACTCAAGACTTGTTCGTGGTTTGGATTATTACAATCGCACAGTGTTTGAGTGGGTGACAACTAAACTTGGTAGCCAAGGTACGATTGCAGGTGGCGGACGTTACGATAGCCTAGTCCAACGTTTAGGTGGCGAATCAACGCCAGCTTGTGGTTTTGGAATTGGTTTGGAACGAGTATTTTTGTTAATGCAAGAATACGGTGTTGAAGCTCAATTTAAAGCAGATGCGTATTTGGTGAATGTTGGTGAATTAGCAGAGGCTCAAGCAGTTGTGATTGCAGAGCAGTTACGTGATGCTGGGTTGTCAGTGGTTGTGCATGCAGGTGGCGGTAGCTTTAAATCTCAAATGAAAAAAGCGGATCGAAGCGGTGCAAAATATGCATTGATTTTAGGTGATGATGAAGTGCAAGCTGAGTTAATCGCCGTCAAGCCCATGGTTGGTGGCGGGGAGCAGATTAAAGCCTCACTATCAGAGACCATTGATATTTTAATAAAGTCTTATTAGTCGGAATCTTATGGCGCATTTACTCAATATTGAAAATCTAACAATCACACCAGTAAATGCGCCAAATCGCAAACTGGTGAATCAGGTTTCTTTTTCTATTGAGCCTGGTAAAACTACCTGTGTGGTTGGTGAGTCTGGTAGCGGAAAGAGTTTAACCGCATTGTCTGTGATGGGATTGTTGTCAGATCAACTTAATCGTGCGTCAGGCAGGGTTGAGTTTCAAGGGCGTGATTTAGCAAAGTTAAGCGCTGATGAGATGCGACAAATTCGCGGCCGTCAGATTGGAATGATTTTCCAGGAACCTATGACATCGCTTAATCCCGTTCTCACGATTGGGTATCAAATAGGCGAGCCATTAACAGTGCATCTTGGTTTAAAAGGTGATGCATTGAAGGCGAAGGTGGCTAATTTACTAGAACAAGTTGGCATTCCTCCACATCGTGCGAATAGCTATCCGGATGAGCTTTCCGGTGGTCAGCGTCAGCGAGTAATGATTGCAATGAGTATTGCTTGTCAGCCTGCAATGCTGATTGCAGATGAGCCAACAACAGCCTTAGATGTCACTGTGCAAGCACAAATTTTGTCATTGTTAAATAATTTGAAGCAAACCATGAATATGGGAATGTTGCTGATTACGCATGATTTTGGGGTGGTTGCTGATGTTGCTGATCAGGTAGTGGTAATGTTTAGGGGTGATATTGTTGAATCTGGTTCAGTTGCTGATGTGCTTGGCAAGCCTAAGCATCCTTACACGAAAGCACTGCTGGATTGTGTGCCTGATGCTGAAGGTAAAAAGCCATTAAAGCCAATTGATTATGCTTGGTTGAATGATGGGAAGGTTTCTTAAATGGGCGAATTTGTTTTAAAAGCACGCGATTTAAATAAATCTTACACTCAACGTTCAGGTCGTTTTGGTTTTGGAACGACTAAGGTTAAAGCGCTTGATAATGTGAGCTTAGATTTAAAGCATGGATCGACATTGGCTGTTGTTGGTGAGTCAGGTAGTGGTAAATCCACCTTGGCAAGATGTCTGTTACAATTACAACCCTTGGATAGTGGTTCAGTGTTGTTTCAGGGACGCGATTTATCTGAGTTGCAAGCACATGAACTAAGAGAGCAACGCCGTCACTTGCAGATGATTTTTCAGGATCCTTTCGCCTCGCTTAATCCACGCATGCGTGTGGGTGAAATTGTTGGTGAGGGATTGTTGATTCATCGCTTGGGAAATCAAGAAGAGCAGCGTGGGCGCGTAGTACAAATGCTAAAGCGCGTCGGGCTTGTAGAAGCAGATATGCTTAAATATCCACATGAATTTTCAGGTGGTCAGCGTCAGCGTATCGGCATTGCACGTGCTTTGGTGTTGAATCCAAAGGTTGTAGTATGTGATGAGCCTGTGTCTGCATTGGATGTATCAATACAAGCACAAATTCTATTGTTACTTAAAGAGTTGCAACAAGAAATGGCGCTAAGTTATATTTTTATCAGTCATGATTTACGCGTTGTGCGCCACGTGGCTGACGAAATAGCAGTGATGTACCAAGGAAAAATTGTAGAGCGTGGTGCTGTTGATGATATTTATCGATCACCAACCCAAGAATATACACAGAATTTGCTGAAATCTATTCCTGGGCAAAGGGCTTTGGCGTTATCAAATTAAACATTAAACGAGTATTAGGAAATTAGCATGGCATACGATTTAGAAGAGCAAGAACAGTTAGACGTATTGAAGGCATGGTGGAAACTACACAGCCAAAAAGTGACAACAGCATTAATTGTTTTGCTTGTGGCTGTTGCCGCTTATAAAGCTTGGAACTATTACCAAGGTCAGCAATCTCTGCAAGCTTCAGCAAAATATGAAGTGTTAAATAAGATTGATGCTAAAGATCCTAAGAATCTAAAAGCTGTGCAAGCGGTGTCTGCTGAATTGATGGAGAAGTTTTCAGGTACACCTTATGCTGGTCGAGCTGCTTTGACTGCAGCAAAGGCTAATTTCGCTGCTAATGAAACTAAAAGCGCTCGTGCTCAATTGGAATGGGCTGCAGACCATGCTAAAGAAGATGCAATTCGTGCTATTGCGCTATTGCAAATTGCTTCAGTGCAATTTCAGGACAAGGACCTTGAAGGCGCTTTGAAGACCTTAGATAAAAGCCATACTGAAGGTTTTGATGGTTTGTTCTTGGATTTGAAGGGTGACGTTTTAGTTGCTCAAGGTAAATTAACTGAAGCAAAGAAAGCTTATCAAGAAGCGCTCACTAAATTAGATGGTGAAGGTCGCTATCATCAATATACTCTTCATAAGCTTGAAGCTTTAGGGAGCTAAGCTTGAAATTTTATCAATGGACTGCACTAGTTAGTGCAGTTATGCTTAGTGCATGCACCTCAATTACTGACTTGAAGACAGACGTTTCAGAGCGTCTGTTCGGTCGTCAAAGTACCGAAATCCCATCAGAATTAAACGAAATTAAAACGACTGCACAAGCCAAAGTCTTGTGGAATTCTCGTTTGGAGATGTCTGAGGACGATGATTTTACGCCAGCCATTGATAACGGATATATTTATGCTGCTGGCTCAAAAGGCGAAGTGCTCAAATTGTCAGCTGCATCAGGCAAGCAAGAGTGGCGGGTTAATTTAGGTGAAGCAATTACAGGCGGTGTTGGTATTGGCGCTAATTTGGTTTTAATTGGTACTAAAAGCGGTTATGTCGTTGCTTACGACTTTAATGGAAAAATGCTTTGGAAAGCAAAAGTCAGCAGCCAAGTGTTAAGTGCGCCTAAGGTTGATTTTGGTGTGGTGGTAGTTCGTTGTGGTGATAGCCGTATTTATGGATTGAATGCAGTTGATGGTTCGCGAAAATGGATTTATGAACGTGCAACTCCGCCGTTATCATTAAAAAGCAGTGCTGGTGTTGTGCTTGATGGCGGTGCTGCCTATGCAGGTTTCGCAGGTGGAAAATTGATTTCATTAAGGGTTGAAGACGGTAAAGTTCTCTGGGAAGTTTCTGTTGCGCAACCCAAAGGAACAACAGAAATTGAACGTATTGCTGACATTACAAGCTTGCCTGTTGTTGATGGTTCATTGGTATATGCTGTTGCATATCAAGGAAAAGTGGCCGCGGTAGATAGGGCAACGGGTCGAATTGCTTGGAGTCGTGATATTTCCAGTTATACAGGCCTGAATGCCGAAGATGCTCGTGTCTTTATATCCCATGCTGCTAGTTCTGTTTATGCTTTAGATTTTAGTACTGGTAAAACTTATTGGCGACAAGGTGATTTGCGTCAACGTCGAATTACTGCACCTTTACCAATGGGAAATGTAATTGCTATTGGTGATGTTGAAGGCTATGTTCATTTGCTTAATCGAGAAGATGGAGTTTTTGTAGGTAGATTGCAAATTGAGGAAGCGCCTATCATGCCTCAAATGGTTGCTTTGGGCACCAGTACAATCATTGCCCAAACCCGTAAAGGTGGCATTTATGCCATCTCATTGAAATAACTTCATAAGTAGACCATGTTACCTACCATTGTTTTAGTTGGCCGACCTAACGTTGGCAAATCCACATTATTTAATCGATTAACGAAAAGCCGTGATGCATTAGTTGCTGATTTGCCAGGCTTAACGCGAGATCGACATTACGGCCGTGGAGTTGGTGGGGACAAGCCATTTTTGGTGGTTGATACTGGTGGTTTTGAACCAACCGCTGAAACTGGCATTATGAAAGAAATGGCACGTCAGACATTGCTTGCAATAGATGAGGCCGACGTGATTATTTTTGTGGTGGATGGCCGTCATGGCGTTAGTCCACAAGATCAAGTGATTGCTAATCGCTTACGTAGAAGCCAGAGACCTGTATTGCTTGCAGTTAATAAGACAGAAGGCATGCAGCGTGCCGTGGTGAGTGCGGAGTTTCATGAATTAGGTTTAGGTGATCCACTCTCTATTTCTTCAGCACATGGAGAAGGTGTTCGTGATCTCATTGAGTTGGCTTTAGAGCCATTTGCAGAACCTGAGCCAGAAGCGCCTTTTAATGATCAAGACGCGCCAAAGATTGCGATTGTTGGACGTCCAAACGTTGGTAAATCAACGCTTGTTAATGCACTGCTTGGTGAAGAGCGTGTGATTGCATTTGATGAGCCTGGTACGACACGTGATTCGATCACGATGGATTTAGAGCGTAACGGTAAACATTATAAAATTATTGATACTGCCGGTGTGCGTAAACGCGGTAAAGTATTCGAAGCAATTGAGAAGTTCTCAGTTATCAAAACAATACAAGCAATTGAAGAAGCCAATGTGGCGATTTTAGTGGTTGATGCAAAAGAGGGTATTACCGAACAAGATGCTCACGTTGCAGCATATATCCTGGAAACAGGTAGGGCGCTTGTTGTTGCTATTAATAAGTGGGATGGGCTTGATGATGATAAGCGCGATTGGATTAAACGCGAGATCGATCGTAAGTTGCAATTCTTAGATTTTGCTAAATTCCACTATATTTCGGCTTTACGTAAAAAAGGTTTGCCTGAGTTATTCATCTCTGTTGATGGTGCTTATAAAGCGGCAATGGCTAAGCTATCTACTCCTCAATTAACGCGAGTATTGATCGATGCGATTGCACAACATCAACCACCAATCAGCAAAGGCATTCGTCCAAAATTAAGATATGCCCACCAAGGTGGGAGCAATCCACCTATTGTGGTTATTCATGGCAATCATGTCGATGGCGTGAAAGATAGTTATAAGCGTTATCTTGAGGGGGTGTTCCGTAAGACATTCCAGTTAACCGGAACCCCTTTGCGTGTTCAGTTTAATCAAGGTGACAATCCTTTTGCTGAACCTGACAAGCGGGTGCAGGGTGAGGGTATCGTCAGTATGCGTCGCCGTAAAACAGCGCAACGTGCAGAGCTTAACGCTCGCAAGAACGAAGAGACCAAAAAGTCTAAATTTAAGGCATCTGGCTTAGAAATCGCGAAAAGATCGACGAAAAAAAGCACTGCTAAAAAATAATGCAGTGCTTTAAAGTGGGTTGTTAAACTTAACAAGCCTGATCAAGTGGCCTTTCCATTTGTTTAGTTATAAAGGCTTTCCCAGAATTTCCACCAAACTTTCTCATCTTCTGGAACACCTTTGCCTAGCATGGAGCTGTTAGGGTAGTTTGCTTTTAGTACGCGCATAGTATCCTCTTTGAGGTCTTGCATACCAATTAAATCGTAAGCGCTAATCTGAATGACTAATGCCTCTTCTACACTGGTTGATTGAGGGTAGTTCTCAAGTACGTATTTGCAACGATTGATAGCTGCAATATGCGCTTGTCTCTTCATGTAATAGCGAGCTACGTGTAGCTCATGACCTGCTAATGTGTTGACTAAATAAGTCATGCGAAGCGCAGCATCTTTAGCGTAACGGCTGTCCGGGTAACGCGTGAGAAGTTCTTTAAATGCTAAGAATGAGGTGTTAAGGGCTTTAGGATCGCGATCATTAATTTGTTGTTGCGTTGCTTTTTCGATAATGCCCCGTTGTGTAAAACTCGCTACACCACGCATGTAGTATGCGTAATCAACGTTTGGATGATTGGGGTGTAGCTTAATAAAGCGATCTGCAGCAGCAATACATGATGCAGTGTCATTTTTTTTGAAATAAAGATAAGCTGTTTCAAGCTGAGCTTGAGCCGCATATTTGCCATGAGGGTAGCGAGATTCAAGAGTTTTGAAATACTTTAGGGCTTTTTCGTAATCTCGATCACGCATTTTTTGATCGGCTTCTGCGTAAATGCGATCTGCTTGCCAGCTTTTGGTTTCATCAAGCTCTGTAGGGGCTCCAAAAATACTACAGCCTGTAAGCCAAATGACGATAAAAAACGCTAAACTGTATTTCATGCTAAGTAATACCTATTAGATTAATTTTGATTGATTATAACCGATGACACAAAGCACTCCTATCTCTCTCGTAATATCCCATGATTTGGGTGGTTTACGTTTAGACCAAGCTCTACAGCGTATGCTGCCAGAACACTCACGTTCAAGGCTGCAAGCTTGGATTAAAGAGGGTTTGATTACATTAAACGGTGAGTCAGCTACTTCAAAGACTAAAGTGTGGGGCGGTGAGCAGGTTCTAGTTCATGCGCAAGAGAAGCCAGAAGTGAGCGCTTTTGTTGCTGAAGACATTCCGCTTGATATTGTGTTTGAAGATGAGCATATATTAGTGATTAATAAGCCTGCCGGAATGGTTGTTCATCCAGCTGCAGGTAATTGGAACGGTACTTTGTTAAATGCAATTTTGCATCATGTGCCGCATGCAAATGAGTTACCTAGGGCTGGTATTGTGCATCGTCTAGATAAGGACACCAGTGGATTACTTGTTGTTGCTAAGACTTTAGCAGCTCAAACGAGTTTGGTTCGACAATTGCAAGCGAGAACGGTTAAGCGTGAATATCGCACTATTGTTTGGGGCCAGGTTTGGCGTAATGGCAAGATAGATCAACCGATCGGCCGTCATTCACATTCGCGTACCAAGATGGCGATTAATCGTATGGGCAAGCCAGCAGTGACTCGTTACGAGGTATTGGAGCGTTTTGCAGTGCATACGTATATGCGATGCAATCTTGAAACAGGTCGTACGCACCAGATTCGTGTTCACATGCAGTTCCTTAAAGCGCCTATTGTAGGTGATCCAGTATATGGCTTTCGCTCCATTATCCCATTACGTGCGATGACACAGACTTTGCGAGACTTTGTACAAGACTTTGATAGACAGGCGCTACACGCTATAAAGTTAGGTTTAATCCATCCGGTTAACAATGAGCCTATGGAATGGCAAATTGAGCTGGCAGATGATATGAAAGCTTTGTTAGAGGCCATGCGTCATGAAGATCCACCATTGGATGATGAAGAGCACTTTGAATTCTCTGAAGGTCCTTATTTGTCAGATGAAGATTACGAAGATGATGACGAACTTTACGATGAAGACGACTCGGATTTGGATGAGGCTGATTTGCTAGATGATGGTGAGGATGTTGAATAAGTCGGATTTAATTATTCCAGACTGGCCTGCGCCGTCGAATGTTCATGCGATACAAACTACCAGGCAGGGTGGCTTTAGTGATGCGCCGTTTGAAAGTCTAAATTTAGGTGCGCATGTTCAAGATCATCCAATAACAGTGGTTAAGAATAGGCAGTTATTGGATCAGTTTTTACCTGCGGAACCAGTTTGGTTGAATCAAGTGCATGGTACAAATGTGATTAATGCAGCATTAAGCAATTGTGTTCAAGATGCGGATGGGTCATTCACAACAGAATCTAATGTTGTTTGTGTGACGATGACGGCTGATTGTTTGCCTGTATTACTTTGTAATAAGCAGGGGACGGCTGTTGCTGCAATTCATGCTGGCTGGCGAAGTCTTTGTGATGGTGTGATTGAGAATACCATACTAGCGATGGGCCTTAAGGCGGATGACTTATTAGCTTGGCTAGGGCCCGCTATTGGCCCAGATGCTTTTGAAGTGGGTGCTGAAGTTCGTCAGGCATTTATTGAAAAAGACACTAATGCAACGCTAGCATTCAAGCCTCATGCTGATAAATGGTTAGCCAATCTATATCTTCTTGCTACACAAAGACTGAATAATGTCGGTATTAAAGCTATTTATGGAGGTGGCGACTGTACCTACAGTTCTCCTGAGCGCTACTTCTCTTTTAGGCGTGATGGAATGACTGGTCGTATGGCTACCATGATTTGGATGGCTAAGCCTTCAAGCGACTAAGTCTGTATAATAACTTCTTTATCTCAACAGCTGTTTACCCCATGATCCTTACGCAATTTTCAACACTTACTTGGATAGTCGCTATCAGTTTGCTTGGTGGTTTGCTGAGTGTGATTTGTGCTGGACTCGTAGCAATGAGTGCTCGTACACAATGGATTCCAATGTTGATTAGTTATGCCATTGGTGCAATGTTAGGTGCGGTATTTTTAGAGATCTTGCCGCATGCCTTCCGCGAAGCGACTAGCGTTGAAAATATGGCGGCAACCGTTTTGTTTGGGATTTTGCTATTTTTCGTTTTAGAAAAGCTAGTGCTTTGGCGGCACTGTCACGGCGAACATTGTGAAGCTCATGCAATGCATACAGAACAAGAGTGTCACGCAAATGAAGTGCAAACGACAAAATATAAAGCGGTTACTGAAAAAGCCCCATCTATTAGTAAATCACATCATCATGTTCATGACTCTGGCCGAAGTGGCATGATGATAATGGTAGGTGATACTTTTCATAATTTTGTTGATGGCATTTTAATTGCTGCTGCTTTTATGATTGATATTCGCTTAGGGACAGTGACAGCAATTGCAATTATTGCCCATGAAATCCCGCAAGAAGTTGGTGATTTTCTGATTCTGCTCCATTCTGGCTATAGCAAAAAACAAGCATTTTTGTTTAACCTGTTCTCAAGCTTTGCAACCGTTGTTGGGGCCGTTTTAGCGTACTTTGCTTTGCAAACGGTTACTGGTTGGATACCAACAATATTAGGTCTTGCAGCTGCAAGTATGCTTTATGTTGCTGTGGCAGATTTGATTCCTGGATTACATAAACGTACTGAGCTTAAAGCAACGATGGCGCAAGTTGCATTGATTGCATTAGGAATTGGTTCTATTTGGTTAACTAAATTCGTGCTTGAATAATATTAATCAGACTCTGGTTTGTTTTTTTTGTTACGTTTTCTTTGAGGCGCTCCTAATATCCAAAGCAGTAGTGCACAGGGTAAGAGGCCATAAAAAATAAGAGTCATGACTCCTGCTACCAGTGAAGTTTCACTAACAGCCATTAAAAAGGCAACGTAAAGCCAAGCAATCGCAATAATGTACATTTTTATAGGTTAATTTTCATGAGTTCAAACACATCACCAAAAGTCGGATTCGTTTCTTTAGGGTGTCCTAAAGCAGGATCTGACGCAGAACGTATTTTGACCCAATTGCGTGCTGAAGGCTACGAAATATCAGGTACTTATGAAGATGCCGATTTGGTTGTGGTCAATACTTGTGGTTTTATTGATAGTGCAGTTGAAGAGTCTTTAGATGCGATTGGTGAAGCGATTAATAAAAACGGCAAGGTGATTGTTACCGGTTGTTTGGGTGCAAAGAGTGGTGTTGTACAGAATGCACATCCTAGCGTACTCGCCGTGACTGGCCCGCATGCCTTAGAAGAGGTGATGACTGCTGTTCACGCTAACCTACCTAAGCCTCACGATCCTTACGTGGATCTCGTGCCACCTCAAGGCGTACGTTTAACGCCGAATCATTATGCCTATCTTAAGATTTCAGAGGGATGTAACCACCGGTGTAGCTTCTGTATTATTCCGAGCATGCGCGGCGATTTATTGAGTCGACCTATTGGCGATGTGCTGAATGAAGCTGAGAATTTAGTGAATGCTGGCGTCTCTGAACTGTTGGTTATTTCACAAGATACTTCAGCTTATGGCGTAGACGTAAAATACCGCAGTGGATTTTGGAATGGCCGACCAGTTAAAACGCGTATGACTGAATTAACTAAATCATTGAGCGAACTTGGTATTTGGGTTCGCTTGCACTACGTTTATCCATATCCGCATGTTGATGAAGTGATTCCTTTGATGGCTGATGGGCTTATTCTGCCTTATCTTGATGTGCCTTTTCAGCATGCAAGCCCTCGTATTCTTAAATCAATGAAGCGTCCAGCGAGTAGTGAGAATAACTTGGCGCGTATTAAATCTTGGCGTGATATTTGTCCGGATATCACTGTACGCAGTACTTTTATTGCGGGCTTCCCAGGTGAGACCGAAGATGACTTCAAAATGCTTCTCGATTTCTTAGAGGAAGCACAATTAGATCGTGTTGGATGCTTTGCGTACTCAGCCGTTGATGGTGCATCTGCCAATGCATTGCCCGATCAAGTGCCTGAAGAAGTTAAACAGGAACGTTTGGCTCGTTTTATGGAAGTTCAGGAGCGTATTAGTGCTGCGAAACTGCAATCAAAAATTGGCACCATGCAAACCGTACTTGTTGATCAGCTGGTTGAGGATGAAGAAGGTAATATTGAAGCCATTGGCCGTACTAAAGCAGATGCACCAGAAATTGATGGCGTTGTCTATTTGGCCGATGCTGATGGCTTAAATCCTGGGGATTTTGTAGAAGTTGAAATTTATGATGCCGATGGGCATGATCTTTGGGGCGGTCCACCGCAAAGTTAATGTTAAGAAAATAAATCTGGCAATATCGGAGCAGGTCGTTCGCTATCTGCTCTATCTTCAAGAAAATCTAGGGTTAATGGGCAGCGTGTTGGCTTTTTAACGGCCTTTCGGCGTTTTGGAGTTGTTGCATCTAAGTCAATATAAGGTGTTTGACTCACGCGAATATAGCCTGAACTAGATAACTTATCTGCGGTGGTTTCAAACAAGCTGAGTGGATTATCTATGTTTTGTAGCGTGATGTTGGCTTTCGTGACTTTAAGCACGTTATACATCACAAACTTACCTGTGGTTTGCTTGCCGTAAATTTCACCAACGTGGACTTCCACACAGCACCCCTAAGCAATTAATGGCTGAATATTAGCCGCTAAGCCTATTATTCACAAGTCCGTTTTTTGCTTTGAACCATTAAACGTGTTTGTCGTCATATAGATACCCGCTTAATTTTAAAGAGAATTAAATGAAAAACTTATTGAAACTTATTTTTGGAGTCGTGATGGGTTTAAGTCAAATGGCTTATGCTGCTTGCAGTGATTTATACAATCATCAATTTGATACCTTGCAAGGCCAGAAAATCAATTTGTGTGATTATCAAAACAAACCAATTCTAGTAGTGAATACCGCAAGCAAGTGTGGTTTTACGCCGCAATTTGAAGTGCTTGAGTCTATGTCTAGTAAATACAAAGGTAAGCTTTTGGTGATTGGCTTCCCATCAAATGACTTTAAACAAGAGCTTGCTGGTAATAAGGAAGTCGGGGAGTTTTGCATTAAAACTTATTCGGTTAAATTTCCGATGGTTGTTAAAACATCAGTTGTTGGCTCTAACGCTAATCCACTTTATAAAGAATTGTTTGCGATTACTAAACAAGCGCCGATGTGGAATTTTCATAAATATCTAATTCTTCCTGAAGCTAAGCAGGTTTATTCTTACAGTAGTGATGTTCAACCTGATGCACCGGAAGTGATGGATAAATTAAAGCCATTCTTAAAGTAGTTTAGGTTGTAAAATGCGGCATGACTGATACAACCATTCCCTTTGCCGCATTAAGCCCCGATGTTATTTTGGATGCAGTAGATCATTTAGGTCTTGTCACGGATGGCCGTATCCTTGCTTTAAATAGCTATGAAAACAGGGTGTATCAAATTGGTATTGAAAATGCATCGCCGATTGTAGCCAAGTTTTACAGACCTCATCGCTGGTCTGATATTTCTATATTAGAAGAGCATCAATTTGTTAAAGCCTTAGCAGAAAACGAAATTCCCGTAGTCGCGGCTACAGTGATTAATAATCAAACCTTATTTTCTTTTCAAGATTTTAAATTTTCAGTTTTCCCTAAGCATGGTGGTAGGGCGCCTGATTTAGATCAAAAAGGTGTTTTGGAATGGATAGGTCGTTTTATTGGACGTATCCATGCTGTAGGAAGCTTACAGCCATTTCAGCATCGCCCTGCTTTAAATATCCACACATTTGGTGAAGCCCCAAGCCAGTATTTGATAAGTCACGGTTTTCTTCCTAATGAGTTGCTAGAGGTATATCAGGGCGTTGTGAATCAAGCTTTAGATGGTGTTAGACGCTGTTTTGATCGAGCCGGTGACATATCCTCAATACGATTGCATGGTGACTGTCATATGGGCAATTTACTTTGGACCGATGAGGGGCCGCACTTTGTCGATTTTGACGATAGTCGCATGGGGCCTGCTATTCAAGATATCTGGATGATGCTTTCTGGCGAGCCTGATGAAATGCATCAACAATTTAAGCAGGTATTACAAGGGTATGAGGATTTTTTTGAATTTAACCCACGTGAAGTTCATCTCGTTGAAGCACTAAGAACGCTTAGATTGATTCATTATTCTTCTTGGATTGCTAGTCGTTGGAATGATCCTGCTTTTACTGCTGCGTTTACTTGGTTTAATACTCAGCAATATTGGCAAGATAGGATTCTAGAGTTGCGAGAACAGATTTCGCTGATGGACGATCCGCCGCTACGGTTTGAGATATCAGGCAATTGTTAATAAAAAAGCCCCAAATTCAGGGGCTTTTTTATTAATTTGATTTGTCTTTTTTCGATGCTATTTTTTGAAGGATGATGGCTGATAATTCTTCAATTGAACGGCTGGTAGAGTCTGCCCAGCTAATTCCCGCATTGCGCATTAAGTTTTCGGCGGTAGCAATTTCTTGTTTGCAATTTTCCAGGGATGCATATTTGCTATCTGGACGTCGTTCGCTACGAACTGAGTGTAGGCGTTCAGCTTTAATTGTTAAGCCAAAAATTTTGTCTGTATGGGCGTGTAGTGCTGCTGGTAATGTTCCGCGTTCAAAATCTTCAGGAATGAGAGGGTAGTTAGCAGCTTTAATGCCAAATTGCATTGCAAGGTAAATACTCGTAGGCGTTTTCCCGCAGCGTGACACACCTACTAAGATGACTTGTGCTTCTTCTAAGCCGCTGTTGGTCATTCCGTCATCGTGATTAAGTGTGAAATTGATTGCTTCCATGCGATCAGAGTAGCTGCTGCCCATAATCCCGTGTGCAATTCCTGAACCAGTTAGAGGTTGCTCACCAAGTTCAATGCCTAAAGGGTCTATAAATGCTGTAAACAAATCAATAAAGTAAGCATCAGCCTCTTTAAGTGTATTGCGTAAATCTAAATTACCTAAAGACATGATGACGACTGGTCGAATGCCGTCTTGTGCAGTCGCTTTTAGGATTGATTGTTTTGCGATTTGAATTTTCTCTGGCGTGTCTGTAAATGGAAGACGTACTTGAGAAAATTCAGTGTGTGGAAAATGTTCCAATAATTTACCTAGTGCACTGGCTGTAATGCCAGTGCTGTCTGAGATAAATAGTGCGGTACGTTTCATTAATCGCTTACTTAGTTAGCTTTTGCCAAGTTGCAACAACTGTATCGGGGTTAAGTGATACTGATTGAATGCCTTCTTTAACAAGCCATTCAGCGAAATCAGGGTGATCTGAAGGACCTTGACCGCAAATACCAACGTATTTACCTAAACGATTGGCGGTGCTAATGGCCATTTTTAACAGTACCTTAACGGCATCATTGCGCTCATCAAATCCGTCTGCCAGGATTCCTGAGTCACGGTCCATACCTAAGGTAAGTTGTGTCAAGTCGTTAGAGCCGATTGAGAAGCCATCGAAGTACTCTAAGAACTGTTCAGCAAGTAGGGCATTAGATGGAATCTCACACATCATAATCAAGCGCAAGCCATTTTCGCCACGTTTTAGGCCGTTTGCAGCCAAGATATCAGTGACTGCTTTTGCTTCTTCTAAAGTACGTACAAAAGGAATCATAATTTCAACGTTGACCAAGCCCATTTCATCACGGACTTTTTTCATTGCTTTACATTCCATCGCAAAGCACTCTTTGAAGTCTTCTGCCATGTAGCGAGCCGCACCGCGGAAACCAATCATTGGGTTTTCTTCGTCTGGTTCGTAGATGTCGCCACCCACTAACTTCTTATATTCATTTGATTTGAAATCCGAAGTTCGAACAATCACTGGTTTAGGATAGAAAGCTGCAGCGATTGTTGCAACACCTTCTGCCACTTTATCAATATAAAAGTCAGTAGGGCTTGCATAACCACGCGCACGATTTCTAATCGTTGTTTGCATTGCAGCCGGCATTGCATCAACGTTGATAATCGCTTTTGGGTGAATACCAACCATGTTGTTAATCACGAACTCTAAACGGGCCAAACCAACACCGTCATTTGGAATTTTAGCAAAGCCAAAAGCCATATCTGGATTGCCAACGTTCATCATGATTTTACATGGGGGTTTTGATAGGGCAGCGGTAGCTTGGGTGTTCACTGAGTATTCAAGAGCGCCGTGGTATACAAAGCCTGATTCACCTTCAGCACATGAAACGGTGACCACTTCACCTTCGCGAAGTACATCTGTTGCGTTTACTGAACCCACAATCGCAGGAATACCTAATTCACGAGCAATAATCGCAGCGTGGCAAGTACGGCCGCCACGGTTGGTCACTAGCGCGCTAGCGCGTTTCATGACTGGCTCCCAGTTAGGATCTGTCATGTCAGCAACTAACACGTCGCCTGGTTGTACTAAGTGCATTTCAGCTGGATCAAGTACGATACGCACTGGACCCACGCCAATTTTTTGAGTAACGGCGCGACCAACCACCATTGGTTTTGATGAGTGTTTTTCTAAAACGAATGATTCAGTCACATTGTTATTAGCTTCTTGTGACTTTACGGTTTCAGGACGTGCTTGCAAGATGTAAAGTTTGTTATCTACTCCATTTTTGCCCCATTCAATATCCATTGGGCAGCCATAGTGCTTTTCAATAATCATCGCGTAATTTGCGAGTTCAAGAATATCTTCATTTGATAGCGAGTAGCGATCGCTGTCTGCTGGGGCAACATCAACTGTGTGTGTGCTCTTGCCAGCTTGTGTGGCATCGCTGAAAATCATTTTGATGAGCTTTGAGCCCATCGTGCGACGTACAATCGCTGGTTTGCCTTGGGCTAGTAATGGTTTGTGTACATAGAATTCATCAGGGTTTACGGCACCTTGCACCACAGTTTCACCTAGGCCGTATGATGAAGTAATAAATACAACATCTTGGAAGCCTGATTCTGTATCGATAGTAAACATAACGCCTGCACAGCCGATGTCGCTTCTTACCATTTGTTGTACGCCAGCTGATAGTGCAACGTCAGCATGAACAAAACCTTTGTGTACGCGGTATGAAATTGCACGGTCGTTGTATAAAGAAGCAAAAACTTCTTTAATCGCGTGGAGAATATTGTCTAAGCCTTGAATGTTTAGGAAAGATTCTTGTTGTCCAGCAAAAGAAGCGTCAGGTAAGTCTTCTGCAGTGGCGGAAGAGCGAACAGCAAAGGTTGCGCCTTGGCCTGATTTTGCTGTCAATGTTGCATAATTCTCAGCAATCGCTTTTTCTAGCGCTGCTGGGAAAGGTGCTGCCATAATCCATTCGCGGATTTGCTTGCCGCAATTAGCTAACGCAATCGTGTCGTCCACATTGAGTGATTCAAGTGCTGCAACAATTTTTGCATCTAGACCATTTTGAGCCAAAAATTCGCGGTATGCATCGGCAGTTGTCGCAAAACCTGTTGGTACGCGAACACCTTTTGCTGAGAGTTGTGAAATCATCTCGCCTAATGATGCATTTTTGCCACCGACTGAAGGCACATCTACGTTACGTAGATTTTCAAATGGAATAACGTGGGCTGACATAAAGAATCTCCATCTATTTACGTGATAAACTTACTTTGAATCACGTAAACTTTTTTGTTTTCAGAGTGTTACGCATATTGTGATTTTAATTACTGGCAATCACTTTGGTGCGTGTTTTGTAAAACCGATATTTTGCCCTATTAGGCATGTTCCTGTCACGTTATCAGCGCGATTGTTTTTAAAAAAATGATTATTTTTATAGAAATTTAACTAACTGATAATTTTTCGGTCAGAATGGGCGGGTACAACGAAAAATAGATTTCGTTGTTGATCTCTTAAATGCAATAAGGTGTTATTCAATGGATATTAAAAATAAAGATCACTCTATGCTTAAAGCATTGGAGGAAGTTGTTGCTAAATCATGCTTTTGCAAGTTGAGAGAGTCTTGTCTTGATAGAAGCAGCTGCGATTGTTATCAAAATCGTAATATCTATAAAGAATTTATGGCTCAGCAGAAAAGTTAATTTATTTGAGTTTTATGGGTAATAACGTGAAGCTACCTATATCGTGAGTGACTAGCATTTCGTTGTCTTGGATGGTGCAGCTAATATTCATATTCCTTGTTGCTGCGTTTGCTAGCTCTGCTGTATCAGGTAAATTAATCACCATTAAATTGTCGAGCTTAAGTAGCGCTTTACTGTTTTGATCCCACCATATATCGGCGCTACGCCCCCCATACATTAAAAGTGCGACTTGGTTTGAACGTCCGCTGGCTTTACGTAAAACGCGTTCATCTGGTAAGCCAACTTCTATCCAAAGCTCGATGGCGCCTGTTAAATCTTTTTGCCACAAATCAGGCTCTTCATCGTCGCTTAAACCTTTGCCGAATGTAAGTGAGTCACTTGCAAATAGTGCAAAAGCAATCAGCCTCACCATCAGTCGTTCATCTGTCTCGGAAGGGTGCTTAGCAAGTGTTAAACTATGGGCAGCATAATAATTGCTATCCATGTTCGAGATTTGTAGGTCAGCTTTGTAGATGGTTGATTTTAGTGCCATGGCGACTTTTTCTCAGTGCTCTCTTTAGTCTTCTTTGCGGCTTTTGCTTGTCCCATTTTTGGGCCTGAGCCACTTCTGCGATTGGGTTGGCCTTTGCCTTTGACTTTGGGGGCTTTTATTTTGGGTGGCTTGATCTCAGCGTTTGGATCAATGGTGATTAATATGCGCTTGCCTTCACATTCGATGATTTGACCTGCTTTGATTTTTGCTGTTTTACGTAACTCTAGTTCGCCGTCTACCTTAACCAAACCTTCAGCGACCATTGCTTTGCCGCGTCCACCGCTGTCGGCCAAATCTACTAACTTTAGCAAATTGCACAGTTCTATATATTCGGTATTTATTAAAAATTCAATTGGTTGCATTATTTATCTTCATGTAATTTATTAGGTTTATGGAGTGGCTTTTTAATGACTTTTCCAATATGTGTTTCGCCACGTTTTTTTGCGAGTTCAATTTGTTTTTGACGCTCAATGACGCTGAGCAGTTTTTCTTTAGATAATTTATCGAAGCAGTGAGGACAGGATACGCCGGCAATATATTGTTCGTTTTTCATGTCTTCAGGTGAAACAGGGTGACGGCATGCGTGGCATTGGTCATATTCGCCAATTTCTAATCCGTGCTTAATAGAAACACGATTATCAAATACGAAACATTCGCCTTCCCATAGGCTTTCTTCCTGTGGAATTTCCTCAAGGTACTTCAGAATCCCGCCTTGCAGGTGATAAACCTCTTCGAAACCTTGCTCCATCATGTATGAGCTTGCTTTTTCACAGCGAATACCACCCGTGCAAAACATCGCTACTTTTTTATTTTTCTTAGGATCTAAATGTGAAGACACATATTCAGGAAACTCTCTGAACGTTGTGGTGTGTGGATCAATTGCACCTTTGAAAGTGCCTATCCCAAATTCATAGTCATTGCGTGTATCAATTACGATGGTATCTGGATCGGAGATAATTGCATTCCAATCTTGCGGTTTGACATAGGTACCAACTTTATAATTGGGATCAACGCCTGGAACACCTAGCGTGACAATTTCTTTTTTGAGTCTGACTTTCATGCGATAAAAGGGCATTTCATCGGCATGAGACTCTTTGTGATCCAGATCGGCTAGTCTAGGATCTTGTTTAAGATGTTTGATGAGCGCATCTATTGCTTCGCGACTTCCTGCAACAGTTCCATTAATACCTTCTTCTGCTAAGAGAAGAGTGCCTTTGATGTTTAGTGAGAGACATACTTCCAATAAAACGGGTTGGATTTCTTTGTAATCTGTAAGTTTTGCGAACTTGTAGAGCGCAGCAACAATAAAGTTAGGCACAATCATCTTTCTTAAATCTATGCATAAATGAGGCTTGCATGATAAGCCAAGCGGCACTTATTTTCTACGCAAATCAATATGGTTTGCAATGAGTGCGTGGGTTCGATTTCTAAAGTGTGAGCCATCAATATCCTTAACCCACATGTGTAATAAGCCGCTGAAAAATAAATGAGTATCCAGGGCTAGTTGTGCTGGGTCTTTTGATGCGCGGAGTTGACCCTTGTTTTTTGCTCTTTGGTAAAGTTGCTCAAGTTTTTGAATAATGCCATCGCAATTGTTGAGAATTTGTCTTAGAACTTCTGAGAATTCTTCGACGTATTCGCACTTAATCATCATGATTTCATAAGTTTCACGCGTGGCAGAGGACTCATTTAATGCTTGAATTGTCCCGTTGAGGAAATTTTCAATATGAGCAAGGGGATCTTCATTGTTTTCTAATTGTAGATTGTCATCCATGCGATCAATAAGTGGCAGGAAAACCTGCTCACGCATTACGCTGAAAAGTTCGGTTTTGTTTGAGAAGTGCCAGTACACAGCCCCGCGTGTTACTCCTGCAGCAGTAGCAATTTGTTCCATACTTGTTCTGCTAACACCGCGTTCCAAAAATACCTGCCGTGCGGCATCAATGATCCGCTGTCTAGTAAGTTCGGCGTTTTCTTTGGTTTGGCGAACCATATTGGTTAATCCTTTGTAATTCTGAGGTTTTTCTTAAATTAAATTCATTTACATACAGAATTGTTTGTATATAATATACATTCATATTTGTATGTAAGCAAGATTCTTCGCATGCATTCCCTTAAAAGACATGAGGTTAGTAATGACAGCTCCACTTAATTGCCATTTCAATTCCAAGAAAGTTTTAGATTCTGCTCTTAAAGCAAGATCGTCAAAGTCGAAGGTTGGTATTTTGATTGTTTTGATCTTTGGCTTGGCGTTAACTGGCTGTGGAAAAAAAGATCAGGGTTCAATGCCCCAATCTGGAATGGTGATGCCTGTTGGGGTCGTGACTGTTCAATCAACTTCTGTACCTATTAGTGCTGAGGCTGTTGCTCAGACAGAGGGAGCAAAGGAGGTGGAAATTCGTCCACGTGTTGGCGGTATATTGCTTAAGCGAAACTATTCAGAGGGTGCCCCTGTAAAAGAGGGGCAATCAATGTTTTTGATTGATCCTGTGCCATATCAGATTGCGCTTCAACAAGCACGTGCGTCACTTGCTGCTCAGCAAGCGCGATTTGAACAAACTACGCGTGAAGAAAAACGACTTCAAGTCTTGCTGGCAAGCCAGTCTATCAGTCAGCGTGAGTATGATAATGCGGCGACAGACAAATCAACTGCACAGGCCAACTTACTTCAGGCACAGGCCAGCGTGCGTGAGGCTGAACTTAATCTCTCCTATACAAATGTAACATCACCATTAAGTGGTATATCTGGCCGTTTTCAATTTTCAGAGGGTGCATTGGTTTCTGCTAACACTAGCATGTTGACGACCGTGGTCCAAACCTCACCAATCTGGGTAAGGTTTAGTTTTTCAGATAGTGAAATTGCATTGTTAGGTGGGCGTTTGTCGGAAACAACTGTTAAATCAGTGACACTAACTTTACCTGACGGCACTCAGTACGCTGAAAAAGGAAAGTTGAATTTCACTGCGAGCCAAATTGATCCTAAATTAGGTACGCAACAATTGCGTGCAAGTTTTGAAAACAAAGAACACCGTTTATTACCAGGTCAGTTTGTTCGTGCGCGCATATCAACAGGCTTTCGTACTGGAGTATTTCTAGTGCCACAAACAGCAGTGTTGACTGGTGATCAAGGTAAGTTTGTATTCGTTGCTGAAAAAAGCAAAGAGGGGAAAGCTGTTGCTGTAGTACGTCCGATTAAAGAGGGCGGATGGCAAGATAACAATTGGATTATTTTGAGCGGTTTAAACGAAGGTGACCAAGTAATTGCTGATAATTTAATTAAAGTGCGCCCAGGTGCGCCAGTTAATCCTCATCCTTTTGGCGCCGAAGCGCCAGCACCTAGCGCCGCACCTACTAAATAATCTAAGGATATCGTAATGACCAGGTTTTTTATTACACGGCCGATTTTTGCTTCGGTACTGTCTATCATTATCGTGTTGTCTGGATTAGCTGCCGCATTCAAGTTGCCGATTGCACAGTACCCACAAATTGCACCACCAACAGTGACTATTACGGCCGTTTATCCTGGAGCAAGTGCTGATACGCTTTCAAAGACTGTAGCTGCACCAATTGAAGAGCAATTGAGTGGTGTTGATAACCTTCTTTATTTTAGCTCTAGTGCTGATTCTAGTGGCACTTTGGTTATTACAGCTACTTTTGAAGTGGGGACTAATGTTGATCAAGCCACGTTTAATGTAAGTAATCGAGTCAATATTGCTACGCCTCGTTTGCCTGATGAGGTTCGTCGTAACGGGCTAATTGTTCAGAAGAAATCAAACGATATTTTATTAGTCGTGATGTTGACTTCTAAAGATAAGAATCATGATCGCTTATTTTTAAGTAATTACGCCACGCTTAATGTGATGGATGAGATGAAGCGTGTTAAAGGTGTCGGCGATGCTGTTATCTTTGGCGGTCAAGATTACTCTATGCGTGTTTGGTTACGTCCGGATCGTATGGCGCAGCTTGGTGTTACTACCAGCGATATATCATCCGCAATCGGAGCTCAGAATAATCAATATGCTGCCGGCAAGATAGGGGCTGAGCCAGCGCCATCTTCACAGCAGCTTGTTTATACAGTCACAGCAAAAGGTCGATTAATAGATCCTGCGCAGTTTGCCAATATCATTATTAAAGCTGACGGTCCGAATGGGGTTTTGTATCTTAAGGATGTGGCTCGCATTGAACTGGGTGCACAAAATTACAATGTGGCTTCAACCCTTGATGGAACACCTGGTGTTGCAATACCTATTTTCTTGCAAACTGGTGCGAATGCTTTAGATACGGCTAAAAACATCAAGCTAAAAATGAACGAGCTCAAAGAAACTTTTCCTAAAGGGATGGAGTTCACGATTCCATACGACACGAGTGATTTTGTTAAAGCAACGATCAACGAAGTATTCCATACGTTTGGTGAAGCCTTGCTACTTGTTGTGCTTGTGGTTTTCTTGTTTCTGCAAAGCTGGCGTGCGACTTTAATTCCTATTATTGCGGTACCTATCTCATTGATTGGTACTTTTGCGGGTCTTTACTTGTTTGGCTTCTCAATTAATTTATTGACTTTATTTGCCATGATTTTAGCAATTGGTATCGTGGTAGATGATGCCATTGTGGTGTTGGAGAATACTGAGCGATTGATGTCAGAAGAAGGTTTGGCCCCTTTGCCTGCTGCCATCAAATCGATTCGCCAGGTATCTGCCGCGGTGGTTGCAATTGTATTAGTGCTTTGTGCAGTATTTGTTCCAGTAGCTTTCCAAGGTGGTATTGCAGGTGAGCTATATCGTCAATTTGCGGTGACTGTAGCAATTGCTGTGGTGATTTCTGGTGTAGTGGCTTTAACCTTAACGCCTGCACTTTGCGCCATTATTTTGAAAAAAACAAATGAGAAAAATGCATTTTTTACTAAATTTAATCAGTTGTTTAGCCGTTTAACAAACTTTTATACGAATACAGTTGGCATAACACTTAAGCATAAAGTGATTGGTGGTTCTGTATTTGTTCTAGTGGTGATGCTTGTTTTAGTTCTGTTTAGAACTGTACCAGGTAGTTTTGTGCCTGCAGAAGATCAGGGTTATGTTGTTACCGTCGTGATTATGCCTGATGGTGCAACTTTGGGGCGTACTACTAAAACAACAGAAAATATTCGATCAGCGATTGCGCATGACCCAGCCGTGGCGCATGAGTTTGCCGTAAACGGATTTGAATTGTTAACCGGCGCAAATAAGACAAATGCAGGCACGATGTTTGTGCGATTAAAGGACTGGAAAGAGCGCGAAACATCTGCCACGGATATTGTTGGCAAGCTCTTTGGTATTGGCATGGGACAATCTGATGGTATGGCGATTGCAGTGAATCCGCCGGCAATACGTGGTTTGGGTTCAGCTGGTGGTTTTGAGGTTTATGTACAAAGTCAGCGTGACACAGATCCTATTAAATTAGCCGCTGTGATGAATAGTTTTATTGATGCAATGCGCGCTGAACCAACCTTAACTGGCTTGAACTCTTTCTTTAGGCCAACTGTTCCTCAGTTAATGATAGAGGTGGATGAGGCAAAGGCAATCTCTCAAGGGGTTCGCATCGCAGATATTTATGCAACTTTACAAAGTACGATGGGCGCTTTTTACGTCAATGACTTTAACCGTAATGGCCGTACTTACAGAGTTCAGTTGCAAGCTGAATCTGAATTTAGAATGCAGCCAGACGATTTGGGTAAGGTTTATGTCCGTAGTCAGCCTACATTAGCCAATCCAAGCGGCAACATGATTCCACTCTCAGCCTTAAGTAAGGTAAGCAACATCGTTGGTGCCGAGCAACTAGAGCGCTATAACGGTTTATTGTCAGCAAAGGTTTTTGGAAGTGGTGCGCCGGGAGTTAGTTCGGGCGATGCAATTAAAACTGTAGAGCGAATTGCAAAAGATAATCTACCTGATGGCTATAAAATTGCATGGACTGCTCAGGCTTTTCAAGAGAATAGAACAGGCTCTGCTGCGATGTATGCTTTTGGTTTTGCAATTATTATGGTGTTTTTAATATTAGCAGCTCAGTTTGAAACATGGGCCTTGCCACTTGCAGTGATTATGGCTGTGCCATTTGCGCTTTCCGGTGCTTTGTTGGCTGTTTTGTTACGTGGAATGCCTAATGACATTTATTTCCAAATTGGTTTAATTACCTTAATTGGATTGGCGGCTAAGAATGCGATTTTGATTGTAGAGTTTGCCGAACAAAAAATGGAAGAGGGTATGCCAGTGGCTCAAGCTGCTTTAGAAGCGGCTAGATTGCGTTTTAGGCCAATTGTGATGACGTCCATGGCTTTTGTTTTGGGTATTGTTCCTTTAGTCTTTGCAACAGGTGCTGGCGCAGCTGCTAGGCGGTCAATGGGCACAGGGGTGTTTGGCGGAATGATTTTAGCAACATTTATTGCGACTATTTTCATTCCTTTATTTTTTACTTGGCTTTCAGGCAAGCATGTTCGACAGCACGGACATCTTGAAGTAATGCCTGAAGATGATGCTAAATGATTCAGATAACTAGTGGAAGCATGGATATGAAAAGCGCTTTGATGATTGGTGTGATGATGTCTTTGGGTGCTTGTTCGTTGGTGGGTTTGGATTATGTTAGACCTCAGCAGCCCCTGCCAGAGACTTTTCAGCAAAATGACGCCGCACTTTCTAACGTAGTTGTCATATCTGATTGGTGGAAACTTTATCAAGACCCAGTGCTAGATGATTTGATTACCCAAGCCAGCTCAAATAATACGGATATTAAAATTGCAGTAGCTCGCATTGAGGAAGCAGATGCTTATCTTCGTGAGGTGGGTGCTGCATTATTGCCAGAAATTAATCTTCAGTCGAATTTGACCAGAACTAAAGTGACAGAACTGGGTGCTTTTCCTCTATTTAATGGCCTTCCTGCTTATCGTACTAATAACAACATTAGTCTCGGTACTGTTTTCGAACTTGATTTTTGGGGGAAATTAAGGCGTGCAAAAGAGTCTGCGAGAGCCCAAGCACTAGGGTCGCGATTTGCAAAAGACACAGTTGATTTATCACTCAAAGGTTTAGTAGCTAATAATTATTTATTGTTACGAAGTCTTGAATCTCAGATTCACTTTACTAAAGAAAATTTAGGGATCAGAGATAAAAGTTTAGCGCTTGTTAAGAGAAGATTGGAAGGCGGAATTGCATCTGGATTAGATGTATCTCAGGCGGAAGTTGCTTGTGCCAATATGAAGGCGCAGCTCTCGGATTTAGAAAGACAGCGAGATATTGTCCTGCAACAGTTATCTGTATTAACTGGATCGATGCGCTTAAAGCTTGATCCGTCTGATTTAAATGCGATGCCGTCTGTTCCTGTCCCGCCTGCAGGCTTGCCATCTGAATTATTGGAAGCCCGCCCAGATATTAGATTGGCAGAACAAAACTTAATTGCTGCAAACGCAAAAATAGGTGTCGCAAAGGCGGCGCTTTATCCATCAATTTCATTAACTGCTGTTTATGGTGGTGAAAGTCAGGATTTGAGTGATTTGTTTAAATCGGGCGCAAGGATTTGGACGGGTGGAGTGGGTTTATATTTGCCAGTATTTAATTCTGGACGATTGAATGCAAAAGTTGATCAAGTCAGTGCTCAGCAAAAACAAGCCTTAGCGTCTTATGAGCGCGCAGTGCAGCAAGCTTTTCAAGAAGTTAACGATGCACTTGTGAATTTGCGCCAGTATTCTGAGTCAGAGTCTGCTTTGCTCGAAAGTAAACAATCATCACTTAAGGCATTGGATGTTGCTAATCATCGTTATCAGTCTGGTTATGCTTCGTATTTGGATGTGCTAGATGCTCAAAGGGTTTATAACGAATCTGCTTTGGCGCATATCAGAAGTAAGCAAGCCAGATTGAATGCAAGCGTCAATTTGTTCAAAGCCTTAGGCGGTGGTTGGAAACAAGCGGTTTTAAATTAAGACTTATTTTACGATTTTTTAAGCACTTGAATTAATTTAAGAATTAAAACAATTCCAGAAAAAATCAGTGTAATTGCATTGGCAAATATGATTGGCGAGCTGTGAATAAAAAAGCCATAAATAAACCAAAGTGCAACACCAGTTGTAAAAAGACTATACATGGGCAAAGAAATGCCGCTTAAATCTCGAGTTTTCCAAGACTGGAACGCTTGAGGCACAAAAGCAAGTGTGGTTAAAAAAGCAGCGAAATAGCCGATAAAGTTGCTGAGTTCGATAGTCATTGATAATCGTTTAATTAAATGTTGAAGCATTAAAACATGCCTAGACTTTTTTGGTCAAACGTCTTGTCTTAAGCTTCATGCCGTCATCCACTGCGTGATAAAATGCATCTATTCTAAATAGTGATTACTTAATAGGTTGATATGACAGTCCGCACCCGTTTTGCCCCAAGTCCAACAGGATTCCTTCATATTGGTGGAGCCCGAACTGCTTTGTTTTCATGGGCCTATGCGCGCAAACATCGAGGTGAGTTTATTCTCCGTATTGAAGATACTGACGTCGCACGTTCAACACCAGAGGCGGTTCAAGCTATTTTGGATGGAATGAATTGGCTGGGTTTGTCTTGGGATGAAGGTCCTTTCTATCAAATGCAACGTATGGATAGGTACAAAGAAATTATCCAAAAGATGCTGGCAGATGGAAGTGCTTACCTTTGTTATTCAACTAAAGAAGAATTAGATGCCTTGCGTGAGGCACAAATGAAAGCAGGAGATAAGCCACGTTATGACGGTCGCTGGCGTCCTGAAGAGGGTAAAGAATTGCCAAAGATTCCAGCAGGAGTTCAGCCTGTTGTTCGATTTAAAAATCCAAAAACAGGCTTGGTTGAGTGGGTGGATATGGTTAAAGGCCATATTGCTATTTCAAATGAAGAGTTGGACGATTTGATTATCGCGCGTGGCGATGGCACGCCTACCTATAATTTCTGCGTAGTCGTTGATGACTGGGAAATGGGGATTACTCAAGTAATTCGAGGTGATGACCATGTGAACAATACACCTCGTCAGATTAATATGCTGAAAGCATTAGGAGCAACCATTCCTCAATATGCCCATTTATCAATGATTTTGGGCGATGATGGCCAGAAGCTGTCTAAGCGTCATGGTGCTGTCAGCGTTATGCAATATGATGAAGATGGGTATTTGCCTGAAGCTGTACTAAATTATTTGGCACGCTTAGGTTGGTCTCATGGTGATGACGAGATTTTCAATATGGAGCAATTTTGTGAGTGGTTTGATTTAGACCACATCACACCATCTGCAGCGCAATTTAATACTGAAAAACTAAATTGGTTAAATTCACATTATATTAAACAGGCCGATTTAGCTTATTTGAGTAAAGATATTACCAAGCGTCTTTCATTAAAAGGCATCGATATTGAGAATGGTCCGAATTTAGAATCTGTCATTGCGCTTTATCGTGAGCGTTCTAATACTCTGAATGAGCTGGCAGCTGGAATTGAGTATTTTTATAAAACACCTCTAACAGACGCTGTTGCAGCAGAAAAACATTTAACTGCCGATATAATGCCTTTGATGAAAGCTATGATGTCACAGCTGCAATCAGCTGAATGGACAGTTGAGTCTATTCATCAAATCATCGAGCAAACAGTAGTCAGTAATGGCTTGAAGTTTCCTAAAGTGGCAATGCCTTTGCGTGTCATGCTTACAGGAAATGCTCAATCTCCAAGTATTGATGCTGTGATGCATTTGCTTGGTCAGCAGGAGACCTTAAAGCGTATGGCAACATTCTTTTAAGCTAAAAATTTAAAAATAATTAGAACAAAAGTGCTTGAGATGCCGTCATAATGATGGCGTAACATCGTAAAAAAATAACATAACCAAAAGGTGAAAACATGAACCCTAAAGGGCAGCTTCTACAAGACCCATTCCTTAACGCTTTGCGCAAGGAGCATGTGCCAGTATCTATTTACCTTGTTAACGGTATTAAGTTGCAAGGTCAGGTCGATTCATTCGATCAGTACGTTATTCTCCTTAAAAATACAGTCACACAGATGGTTTATAAACACGCCATTTCAACGATTGTTCCTGCTCGCGCAGTGACATTGCCTGACCATACAGACGAATAGTCCATTGATATCAAATGTTCGATAGGCCTGCTGGTAGTGACGATGCTGTTGTCGTTAGTCTTGATTTTGGCGATTCTGGATATGAAGAGGGTCTGGAAGAGCTTAAGCAATTAGCGATAAGTGCTGGTATGAATATACGTGGCGTTATAGAAGGCCGTCGCGAAAAACCAGATGCTAAATATTTTGTGGGTTCTGGTAAGGCAGAAGAGCTTAAAGCGACTGTTAAAGCGACCGAGTCTAAAGTTGCTTTATTTAATCATGACTTAAGTCCATCACAGCAACGTAATTTAGAGCGATTGCTTGAGTGTCGTGTGGCAGATCGTACCGGTCTGATTCTTGATATTTTTGCTCAGCGCGCCAAAACCCATGAAGGTAAGTTACAAGTTGAGCTAGCTCAACTCGAACATCTTTCCACTCGCTTAGTTCGCGGCTGGACACACTTGGAACGTCAAAAAGGTGGGATTGGAGTTCGTGGTGGTCCTGGCGAGACTCAGCTTGAGCTTGATAGACGTATGCTCCGTATTCGCGTTAAGCAGTTACGTGAGAAATTAGAAAAGCTGAAGCAGCAACGTGGAATGCAGCGACGCTCACGTAAACGCTCACAAGTCATGTCGGTGTCTTTAGTGGGTTATACCAATGCAGGAAAATCAACCCTTTTTAATCGTTTGACGCAATCCAAAGTGTATGCCGCAGATCAATTGTTTGCGACATTAGATACTACTTCGCGCAAGCTCTATATTCCTGACTCTGGCGCCATGGTGATATCCGATACTGTTGGATTTATTAAGCATTTGCCTCATGCCCTAGTTGAAGCCTTTGGTGCAACGCTTGAGGAATCAGTACAAGCTGATTTGCTTCTTCATATCGTTGATGCAGCAAGTACTAATCGAGATGAGCAAATTGAGCAGGTTAATAAAGTGCTGGCTGAGATTGGCGCAAATGAAGTCCCTCAAATTTTAGTGTTCAATCAAATTGACCGAATTGGGATGGACGCAGGGTTAGAGCGTGATGAATATGGTAGAATTTGCAAAGTAAGAATTTCAGCGAAAACATGCGAGGGTGTTGAATACTTAGTTCAAGCCTTGCAGGAGCAGCAACGTCGCTTATATGAGTATTTAACCTCAGAAGCTGCTTATATTTAATTGTTGTTATCAATCGGAGTAATGCATGGCAAATGATCCTGGCCGTAATAACGATGGGCCTCCAGATCTTGACGAAGTGTTGCGTCAGCTCAGTCGTAAAATCAATTCTTTTTTTGGCGTAAAGGCTGCTGGTCAATCTTCACCCAATAATAATGAGCCTAGCGTCCCAGTTCTCCCCATTTTTGGTTTGATTTTATTGGTATGGTTTGCGACAGGTTTTTATATTGTCGATCAGGGATCTCGCGGTGTCGTATTGCGTTTTGGGCAGCATGTGGAAACAACAATGCCAGGTCCAAGATGGCATATGCCTTTTCCTATAGAGTCAGTGAATGTGATGAATATGGAGCAGGTCCGTACGGTTGAGGTCGGTTATCGATCTGCTGAAGGAGGCTCAGGTCGCAGCAAAGAGTTGAGAGAGTCTTTGATGCTGACAGACGATGAAAACATTATCGATTTACAGTTTGCTGTTCAATACAACCTCAATAATGTCGAAGATGCATTATTCAATAATCGCAGTACAGAACAATCTGTGCGAGGTATTGCTGAAACTGCTATTCGTGAGGTTGTTGGTAAAAGTAAATTGGATTTTGCTTTGTATGAAGGCCGTGACGAAGTTGCTATTAGAACTAAGACCTTGATGCAAGAAGTCTTAGATCGTTACAAGACTGGCATTCATGTGGTGAGCGTCACCATGCAAAATGCTCAACCTCCAGAACAAGTGCAGGCTGCATTTGAAGATGCAGTAAGGGCGAAGCAAGATTTGGAACGTCAAAAAAATGAGGGTCAAGCTTACGCGAATGATGTAATTCCTAAAGCTCGCGGTACAGCCTCTAGATTATTACAAGAAGCTTCTGGATATAAGTTGCGTGTTGAAAATGAAGCCCAAGGTAATGCTAGTAGATTTAATCAAATTTTGACCCAGTATCAACGTGCACCTGAGGTTACTCGTCAACGATTGTATTTGGATGCGCAAGAACAAATCATGTCTAGTGTAAGCAAGGTGATTGTTGATCAGAAGGGAAGCAATAGCTTGCTTTACCTCCCATTAGACAAACTTTTGGCCGAAACGGCTGCTAAAAATGTTCAATCTTCAGTTGATACTCCTCAAGCAAATCCTACTGCTCCAACTGTCAACGTAACTGCAGAAACGCAACGTCCGCGTGATAATTCACGTAGTCGCGATAAAAGATAATCGAGAGTGAAATGAAAAATATTGGATTAATTATTATTACGTTATTGCTGCTTGTTTTGCTGGCAAGCTCAGCAACATTTACCGTTGATCAACGTGAATATGCATTGGTGAAGAGGTTGGGTGAAGTTGTCGCCATTAAGAAATCGCCAGGGCTGTACGTAAAAATGCCCTTTGTTGATAATGTGGTTTATTTTGATAAGCGTATTTTGACATTGGACTGGGAAGAGCCGGATCGTTTCATTACCAGTGAGAAAAAGAACGTTTTGGTTGATTCGTTTGTAAAGTGGCGCATTATTGATCCGCAAAAGTACTATGTTTCGGTTAAGGGAGATGAAGTGCAGGCAGAGCGTCGATTATCCCAAACAGTAAATGACGGTTTGCGTGCGGAATTTGGTAAGCGAACAATTCATGATGTTGTTTCTGGCGAGAGAAGCCAAATTATGGAAATTTTACGTCAGCGTGCTGACCGTGACTCTCGTCAAATTGGTATCCAAGTGTTGGATGTGCGTTTAAAGCGTGTTGATTTGCCTGAGAATGTGAGTAATTCAGTTTATGACCGGATGGAAGCGGAACGTAAGGGCGTTGCTAATCAATTGCGCTCAGAAGGTTCTGCAGCTGCAGAAAAAATTCGAGCAGATGCCGATAGGCAACGAGAAGTGATTGTTGCTGAAGCTTTTAAAGAAGCTCAGCAAATAAAAGGTCAAGGTGATGCAAAAGCATCTGAAATATACGCCGCTGCATATGGTAAAAACCCTGAATTTTATGCTTTTTATCGCAGTCTAGAAGCTTATCGTAATAGCTTTAAGAATAAGAGCGATGTGATGGTATTGGAGCCTGGCTCTGATTTTTTGAAATATATGCGTAGTTCTGGCGCAAAGCGTTAATACAACGCACATAATGAGTGGAAATTTGTATGCGTAATTGGCTACTTCCTGAATATATTGAAGATGTACTTCCTGCCGAAGCCGGTCAAATTGAGCACTTGCGCAGATCTTTACTTGATTTGTTTGAAGTGCATGGATATCAATTTGTGATTCCTCCAATGATGGAGTATCTCGAATCTTTGATTACAGGTGTTGGCCATGATTTGGATTTGGCTACATTTAAAGTGGTGGATCAACTCACTGGCCGCCTAATGGGCGTTCGTGCTGATATCACTCCTCAAGCGGCACGTATCGATGCCCACATGCTTAATAATCAAGGTGTTACAAGATTGTGCTATGCCGGAAGTGTGTTAAGGACTAATCCTGATGGCTTGGCACAAACGCGTCAGCCAATGCAGCTTGGTGCTGAATTATTCGGACATGCTGGCGTAGAAAGTGACATTGAAATACAAAGATTAATGGTTAAAACATTGCAAGCTTCAGGTATTAAAGCATTGCAAATCGATTTTAATCATGTTGGCATTTTTGATGCGCTCATGAAAAATACTGATCCTATTTTTGAAAAACAGCTCTATCAAGCATTACAAAGTAAAGATCAAACAGAAGTTAAAGCGCTTACTAAAGATCTTGATGCTGTGACTCGTGATGCATTATGTGCATTGACAGAGCTCAATGGTGATGTTGCCATATTGTCTGAAGCCGCGAAGCGATTACCAAAGACTCCTGCAATAACAAAGGCCTTGGCTGAGTTACTTCAGGTGAGTGATCAATTAAAAGATTTAGACGTAGGAGTGAGCTTTGACTTGGCTGAGCTTCGTGGATATCACTATCATAGCGGAATGGTTTTTGCCGCATATGCACAAGGCTGTCCTGGCCCGCTGGCATTAGGTGGTCGATATGATGAAGTTGGTCAGGCCTTTGGGCGTGCAAGACCTGCTGCTGGCTTTAGTTTGGATTTGCGTGGTTTGGTAAAAGCATTACCACCTAGCAATATAAAACAATGCATTCTTGCTCCTTACGGCAATGATGACTCATTAATCAAAAAAATTGATGAATTGCGTAAGTCTGGTGAAAAAGTTGTTCAAGAGTTACCGGGGCATGAAGCATATGTTGATGAGTTAAATTTTAATCGTAAATTGAAAAATTTAGATGGCGTCTGGCAAGTGATTGCTGCTTAGACAGAATGTATTAACAAGGTAAATATTAATTAATTTTAGGTAGATTTATGGCTAAGAACGTCGTTGTAATCGGTACCCAGTGGGGCGATGAAGGAAAAGGTAAGATTGTTGATTGGCTTACTGATCATGCTCAAGGTGTGGTGCGCTTTCAAGGTGGACATAATGCAGGTCATACTTTGGTGGTGGGCCAGGGCTCGGCTCAGCGCGTTTACAAACTAAATCTAGTGCCTTCTGGGATTGTTCGTACCGGCGTAAATTGTTATATCGGCAATGGCGTTGTACTAGATGCAGGCCATTTGCTTAAAGAAATTAAAGAGCTTGAAGATGGCGGTTTGGAAGTAAAAAACCGCTTGAAGGTAAGTCCTGGATGTCCGTTAATTTTGGATTATCACGTTCGTCTAGATGTTGCTCGAGAATTAAAGCGGGGGGCTGATAAGAAGATTGGTACAACTGGTAAGGGTATTGGCCCAACTTACGAAGATAAAGTTGCTCGACGCGCTTTGCGTTTATATGATTTATTTTATCCAGAGCAGTTTGGCGAGAAGCTAAAAGATGTATTGGATTACCATAATTTTGTACTGACTAATTACCTAGGTGCCGAGGCTGTTGATTTTAACCAGCAGCTCGATTCTGCCTTAGCTAAAGCCGAGCACATTCGTCCTATGGTGGCTGATATTTCAGCAGCGTTGTATGAAGCGAATGCTGCAGGTCAAAATTTATTGTTCGAAGGTGCGCAAGGCACGTTGTTAGATGTTGATCATGGCACCTATCCTTATGTGACCTCCAGTAACTGTGTTTCTGGTCAAGCATCTGCTGGTACTGGTGTCGGACCTAGTATGTTGCATTATGTATTGGGCATTACTAAAGCTTATACGACGCGTGTTGGTGGTGGACCATTCCCAAGCGAACTTGATATTGAGTCAGACAACTGCCCGGGCAATCAAATGTCTGTAAAAGGACAAGAAATTGGCACAGTGACTAAACGTAAACGTCGTTGCGGTTGGTTTGATGCAGCTGCCTTGCGTCGTTCGGCAAGAATTAACGGTTTATCTGGTCTTTGTATCACTAAGCTTGATGTGTTGGATGGCATCAGTGAACTGCAAATTTGTACTGGTTATGAACTCGATGGCAAATTGGTTGATATGTTGCCTGTGGGTGCGGATGATGTGGCACGCTGCAAGCCTATTTATGAAACATTACCTGGCTGGTCGGAAAACACTTTCGGAGTAAACCGCTGGGAAGATTTACCTTTAAGTGCACGTAATTATTTAAAACGATTAGAAGCCTTATGTGATGTGCCTGTTGATATTGTTTCTACTGGCCCTGAACGCGATGAAACAATTGTGCTTCGTCATCCATTTGGGCTTTAATGAAGCCGATTGCAAAACAACGCATAGCCTGGGCCTTGACAGGATCAGGCCATTATTTGCGAGAATGTATTGATATTCTCAATACCTTGGAAGATGTGGATTTATTTTTAAGTAAAGCTGCAGCAGAAATTCTGCAACAGTATGGTTATACACATAATGTAGGCAAGGTGTATCAAGATAAAACTGCTAGCGCAGTGCCGGTTGAGCTCTTTTATCATGGTGCATATCATACGGTCGTCATTGCGCCGAGCACTTCAAATACTGTTGCAAAAATGGTGTGTGGCATTTCTGATAATTTAGTCACTAATATTTTTGCTCAGGCGGGAAAGTGTCGTGTTCCAACCATTGTTTTTGCTTGTGATACCGAACCTGAGATGGAATCGGAAGCGCCGCGTGAAAATATGGTTAAGGTTTATCCTAGACGTATCGATCTTGAAAATACAGCAAAACTTAAAACTTTCGAAGAAACAAAGGTTGTTGACAACATGAAACAACTATCTGATGTTATCCAAGCAAGATTAGCGTGTCTGAAAGTATCCTCTTCTTAACTGGTAAGTTGGCTGAAAAAAGCTTGCATCAAGTATTAGCAAGTATCCAGCCAGCGCCATTCAAATATCGCATCGAACAAATCGGTGTTTCAGTAGCCGCCTTAATGACGCCTGAGTTAATTGTTCGTCGTTTATCTGATACCGGTGATGCAGACAAAATGATTGTTCCTGGCCTATGTCAGGGTGATTTGTCTATACTTGAAAATAAATATGGGATACCAGTTGCCAGAGGTCCTGAAGATTTGAAAGATATGCCTCAATATTTTGGGCGCGGAGGTCAAGCGCCTGACCTTTCGAGATATGACGTCAATATCTTCGCTGAGATTGTTGAGGCACCGCAATTGAGTGTTGATGGTATTTTGGCGCGTGCAGCATATTTCCAAAAGCAGGGCGCTAACGTTATCGATCTTGGTTGCCTGCCGAATACACCATTTCCTCACCTTGTAGATACTATTAAAGCACTCAAATCCGCAGGTTATAAAGTAAGTGTGGATTCTCTAAACAGTGATGATTTGCTATTGGCTGGTCATTCAGGCGCAGACTATCTCTTAAGTCTAACTGAACATTCATTATGGATAGCTAATGAAGTGCAATCCATTCCAGTATTGATTCCAGCTAAATCTGGAAGTTTGCCATCCTTGTATCGGGCAATTGATGCAATACAGAAAATAGGCAAGCCATTCATTGCTGATGCCATTTTAGATCCTATTCCTTTTGGCTTTACCGACTCTATTGTGCGTTATCAGAAGTTGCGTAAGCGTTACCCAGACATCCAAATAATGATGGGTGTGGGTAACATTACTGAATTGACTGATGCTGATACGACAGGGATTAATGCTATCTTATTTGGCATGATTAGCGAATTGAAAATTAATGCGGTATTGGCTACATCAGTTAGTCCTCATGCTATTAATGCAGTTGCTGAAGCTGATATTGCTAGACGTATAATGTTTGCTGCCCGTGAAGATAGTCGTTTGCCACGTGACTATAGTTTGGGTTTGTTGGGTTTGCATGATAGGCGACCATTTCCTTATTCTTCAGAAGAAATTGCTGAAATTGCTTCACAAATCAAAGATCCTAGTTTTAGGATTCAAGTAAGTAAGGCTGGGGTGCATGTCTATAATCGTGATGGCTTTTTCCAAGACATTGATCCATTCAAGCTATATCCACATTTAAAGGTCGACGATGATGCTTCTCATGCCTTTTATTTAGGTGTTGAGCTCGCGCGTGCGCAAATTGCATGGCAACTTAAAAAACGTTATGTTCAAGATGAAGAGTTGGAATGGGGTGTTAATAGCGCCGAGTCAGATCAGTCTGGTAAAACTGCACACCGTGAAGCATCAATAAAAGAGAAAAAGCTTAAAGTTGAATAGTCAGGCAGAAAAAATTATTGAAAGTATCGTTGTGACGCAAAATCCAGATGGCTCTCCTCATATTGCTCCATTCGGATTGCGTCAGCGGAATGGGTTGCTGCTACTTGCTCCTTTTAGGCCATCTACAAGCTTAGATAATTTGTTAAGCGGCAGGCCTGCTTCCTTAAACTTTACTGTTGATGTGCGTGTGTTTGCTGGCGCTCTCACTGGACGTAGGGATTGGCCCGTTATTAAGTCGCCTTTAGGTGCTTGGGCGCTTGAGAATGCATTGAGTTATCAAGAAGTGAGGTTGGTAAAAGTGATTGACGATGATGTCAGGCCTGAGCTTTACTTTGAAACACAATCCTTGGTTAATGTTTCCCCGTTTATGGGGTTTAACCGTGCACAGGCTGCAGTGCTTGAGCTTTGTGTGTTGGTAAGTAGATTAAATCGCTTGTCTGTTGAAAAGATTGATGCGGAAATTAATTATCTGCA